>Ga0208970_1000127_pt1 | contig 29320 bp, 25 predicted proteins | sample AOAMet2_C49A8_35_2_FD_188078 | JGI IMG/M metagenome (GOLD analysis project Ga0208970, IMG submission 188078) | Ammonia-oxidizing marine microbial communities from Monterey Bay, California, USA - C0912_C49A8_35 (SPAdes) | ecosystem: Environmental > Aquatic > Marine > Intertidal zone | place...
ATAATTGTCGCTTTATCCATGTGGCTGCTAATGAGAACTAGATTGGGTACTGCACTTAGTGCAATTGCGATGAATGAAGAGTCAGTAAAAGGTAGTGGTCTCAGTCCAACCAAGCTTAAATTATTTGCATTTATGACTAGTGCTTTTGTTGCTGGATTGGGAGGGGCATTTTACGTACACTATTTGGGTTCAATAGCTCCACGTGCATTATTTGATATTAACTTTGTTTTTACAATAATTGTGGCAACATTAATTGGTGGTGCGTCAACAATTGTTGGTCCCATGTTTGGTGCTTTTTTCTTGACATTTTTACTTGAATATTTGCGACCATTTCTACCTGGAGCAGAGAGGTACCTAATATATGGGGCTATTGCTCTTCTCTTATATATGTACCAGCCTAAAGGATTATATCACATTTTTATGAGTCAATTAGATCGTTTTAAAAAGAGCGGTGATGATGACTAAACCGCTCTCTATAAAAAATTTAGTTAAAAACTTTGGTGGATTAACTGCAACTGATGATATTTCTTTTGATTTAAACGAAGGGCAATCAACTGGGCTTATTGGTCCTAACGGGGCTGGTAAAACAACAATCTTTTCTCAAATTATGGGAGAGTATCGCCAAACATCTGGAACCATTGAGTTATATGGTACTGAGATCTCTAAATTGTCGACGCCCGCCCGAATAAGATTGGGTGTTAGCAGAACTTATCAGGTGCCACGTCCATTTGCTGAATTTACTGTTTTAGAAAATGTTCGCGTTGGCTTAATGCCAGATAGTATTTGGAAAATGATTACTGAAAGTCCAAATGTTGATAGAGAGATTGAACTGGCTTTAAGTGTAGGATTTTCAGAAAGTGATCTCCGCCGTACCCCTGATGAGTTATCTATGGGTGATTTAAGAAAGTTGGAGATGGCTAGAACAATGGCCACAAATCCAAGGATCATGCTACTTGATGAAGTATTTGCTGGGCTTACGGTAGGAGAGATTGACCAGATTGCAAAATTAATACAAAAAATGCGTTCAGAAAATATGACCTTTTTGATTGTCAGTCATGATTTGAAGGCTCTTGAACCTCTTGTTGATGATGCAATAGCGATAAATTATGGTAAAGTTATTGCTCAGGGTTCTTTTGCGTCAGTGATTTCTGATAAAGCGGTTCGCACTTCATATTTGGGAACTTAATGATGGATTTTCTTGAAATAGATAAGTTGTCAGCTTTCTACGGAAAAGCAAAAGCATTGCATGAAGTAAGCCTCACTGTGAAACAAGGAGAAATTATTGCAATTATTGGCGCCAATGGTGCTGGAAAGTCTACTTTTCTTGACAGTATAATGGGGCTCACAAAAACTGAAGGTGATATTAGATTGGAGGGACAATCATTAATTGGAAGATCTACACCCCAAATTGTTGAGAGTGGAGTAGGTTATGCTCCAGAGAGATTCAATTTATTTCCTTATATGAGTGTTTATGATAATTTATTGGTTGGTGCTTTTACCGCTAGGACTGATATTGGAAAAAATATTAAAGTTGTTGAAAATCTTTTCCCACGTTTGAAAGAACGAAGAAATCAAGAAACCCATACCCAATCTGGTGGTGAGCGGCAAATGGTGTCACTGGGTAGGGCTTTAATGTCTAGTCCAAGACTCTTGATCGTTGATGAGCCTACGATAGGGCTTGCACCCAAAATTTGTATTGAAATAGCCTCTGTTTTAAAACGTTTGAGAGATGAGTTTAACACTACAATTGTTATTACAGAGCAAAACGCGAATTTTGCTATGACTTTAGCTGAGCGTTTGTATGTACTGGAATCTGGTTCAATAAAAATTCAAGGTTCTGTCGAGGAATTAAAAAACGATCCTCAATTAACCGAAGCTTATTTTGGACATTAACAAATGAAGGACTGAGTTTGGTGAGCTCTGTTCGTGATATACTTGCGTTTATTTAGAAAAAAACTTGATTTTAGAACATATATTATGGTTTCATGAAATTTAAATTTTATTAATCTATTTTCACTCCTTTAAAGATTTATTAAGCTCAAGTAACTTTGTTATTTCAGACCAAGTTTTTATTGGTATAGCAATTTTATTTTTGGACAACAGTCTGTGCTCTCTTTCTCGCTCCCCAGGAATTTCTACTTTTTCAACATTTGGAAGGGTTGGAGATTGCCTCAATTCATTCAATATTTCTTCAGCAACAACTTTAAATCTTGACGCTGACCGCCACTGATTTGCTTTTACTGTGATCAACAACCAATTACATTCTGTTGTTGCTGGACCTAAAAGTGCTTCGCCAATTAGCTCTGCTATGACTGCAAGTGCATAACCTTTTTGCTCTCCTGCTGGCAATATTGCCCCTTGATTAAAGTAATCGTCAGGATTTCTTGATGGTTTTCCTTTGCTATCAATAATACAATCAGTAGGTAGCAATGCCCCAGCACTTTTAGCAGCATAAATCCAGCCACCAGAGATTTTTGATGTTGCAAAATCTAAAATAACCGGCCCTCTGCTCCCACCTGGTATCCCTATACAGTAAGGATTAGTGGGCAAAATGGCCTTTGAGCCACCAAATGGAGCGACTTGACGCCATTTTTGTCTATTTCCACCACCGAGTAGGATAGTCAAGAATCCCTGAGAAGCGGCAATATCTGCAAAAGATCCATGCCTGCCTGTATGGCCAACATCTCTAATGCTTAATGCAGAAATACCAAGCTTATTGGCTAAAGACATGCCTTTTTTATATGCTAATGTCATGGTTGGAATTCCTATACCGCCATTACCATTAATTTCGATACCACCATGTTTGTTTTTCTTAATTGTAGCGGAGCGGTTAACTTGCATGTAACCATTATTGTATTGTCTGATATATTCGAGGATCCGCATTAACCCATGACTTTCCATACCGCAAAGACTGGTGTCCACCAGATGATCTGAAACAGAGATGATCTCTCTCTTATTACAGCCAGCATTTGATAAAATTGTTTTTAATGTAAGCCTTGCTACCTTCGCTGATATTAAGACCCGATCAGATTTTAAATTTAGTTTTGTATTCAGTTTCATCAATTGGCTCCAACCCCTTGTTGCATGGCAATGTCAGAATAGTTTTAGTTAAAGTATCCTATTTTGAATTATTCTGATGAAAGCATTTTCTCTATATTATTGTCTTAACCAATTTAATTATATAAATTTTTAAATGACGTTTGCTTTACCTTTAATTCGTTTAATTTAGCAGTCATGGGTTCATGGTCTTGATTCCTGAAACAACCAATTGCATCATTTATCAAAATTACTTCGTATCCAAGATTAACACCATCAATAGCTGAAAAACCAACACAGTATTCAAATACTAAACCGGTTAAGAATATTCTTTTTATTTTAAGATGGTCCAAGTAACCTGCTAATCCAGTGGAGCTTTGGCGGTCATTTTCAAAAAAGGTAGAATAAGAGTCAATTTCTGGATTATATCCTTTTCTAATGATTGCATTTGCCTTCTTTGAATTTAAATTCGAATGAAAATCTGCACCAACGGTTCCAGAAATGCAGTGATTAGGCCAGAGAATTTGATTGCCATAATGTAAGTCAACGGTTTCAAAAGGATTCATGCCGATGTGATTAGAGGCAAATGATTTATGTTCAGCTGGGTGCCAATCTTGACTGAGTATAATATTGTTAAATAAACTCATGATTTGATTTATTGGTTCAATGATTGAATCGCCACTAGTAACAGCAAGTGCCCCACCGGGGCAGAAATCATTTTGCACGTCAATGATTATTAATGCGTCATTTTGATTAACCTGGATATTTTTGTGCTCCATGTTTTGCCTTTTCTTTGTATTTATTAACACAAATTTTTATGATTTATGCAATATCAAGGTTTGTATCTAATTCTGATAATTTTGAATGATTTTTGACTTACTGTTAAAATAGTATTTTAGTTATATTATTTTAAGAATATACAAGAGTTACAAGAGTTTAATTTAAACCAATCAATGTATTCATACCAAGAGGATAATATGACAGTAATTTCACGCATTGCCGAGTTTTCCGATGATTTAACATCCATTAGAAGAGATCTGCATGAGAACCCTGAGCTGGGTATGGAAGAGTTTAGGACTGCCGAGATTGTTGCTAAACTGTTAAGAGAATGGGGAATAGAAACACATACTGGAATTGGAAAAACTGGTGTTGTGGGGGTGTTAAAAGGAAATAAACCTGGCCGGCAAATAGGATTGAGAGCCGATATGGATGCTTTGCCGATGGAAGAGAGAACCAATTTACCTTTTTCTTCAAAAAATCCAGGAGTAATGCATGCCTGTGGTCATGATGCTCATACAACAATGTTACTTGGAGCAGCAAGGTATCTTGCTGAAAAGAAAGATTTTTCAGGAACAGCTGTATTCATCTTTCAACCGGCTGAAGAAGGTCTGGGTGGAGCAAGAGCAATGCTTGCTGATGATCTTTTTAAAAGGTTTCCCTGTGATGAAATTTATGGAATGCATAACTGGCCAACAGGTGAACTTGGTAAAGTTTCTATTAAACCTGGAACTGCCATGGCTGGAGCAGATTTTTTTGATATACATGTGCGAGCTTATGGATCGCATGCGGCAATGCCTCAAATTTCAAAAGACCCAATTGTTATTGCTTCGTCTTTAGTTGCGCAGCTACAAACCATCGTGAGCAGGAATGTGCCACCCATAGAACCTCTTGTACTGTCTGTTACTAAAATTCATGCAGGAACAGCATACAATGTAATACCATCAGATTGCACAATTTCTGGTACAATGCGTTATTTTAGTAAAGAAATGGCATCCATGGTTAGACAAAGAATGAAGGAACTGACAGACGGTATGGCCAAATCTTATGGTGTTGAAATAGATATTGAAAACCAAGAAATCTTTGATGTGCTCGTGAATAACGAAGATTTAAGCCACGAGATGTTAAATATTGCCTCAGAAGTTGTGGGAACCGAAAATGTAGCAATTAGACCCAATGTAATAGCAGGTTCTGAGGATTTCGCTGATATGTTGAAGGAAGTTCCAGGAGCTTACTGCAATTTGGGTCATGGTGGAACTGTCCCCCTACATAATGATGGCTTTATATTAGATGAAAATATTTTACCAATTGGTGCTTCGATTTATGCAAAAATAATTGAGAAACGAACAAGTATTTAAATGACTGGATAAAGTAATGAATAAATTATCAAGAAGTCTATTAACGAGTGCACATTGGGGCACATATGAAGTCAAGGTATCAAATGGGAGGGTAACTTCTTTAAACGCTTTTAGTGAAGATAAGGATTCGTCACCAATTGGTCCTGGTATTGTAGATGTGATGGACGGACCTTCGCGAATTATGGCGCCAATGGTGAGAAAGAGTTGGCTGGAAAATGGCCCTGGGTCAAATACTTCAAAAAGAGGGTCGGACAAATTTGTTCAAGTCTCTTGGGATCAAGTTGGTGACTTAGTCGCAAACGAAATTAGTCGGGTGAAACATAATTTTGGTAATGAGGCGATCTTTGCAGGTTCATACGGTTGGGCTAGTGCTGGTAGGTTTCATCACGCTCAAAGCCAGTTGAAAAGATTTTTAAATTGTGTAGGCGGATATACTAGTTCGGTAAATACCTATAGTTTTGCCGCTGCAGAAGTCGTAGTTCCACATATCTTGGGTAGTTTTAGGGAGCATTTAGATAGATCTACAAGCTGGGATTCGATTGAAAAAAACTGTGAATTATTTGTTGCGTTTGGAGGTATTCCGTTAAAGAATGGGCAGATTTCTCAGGGAGGAACAGGTAACCATATTCAGCGAAGTAGCCTATTTAGGGCACGTAAAGCGGGCGTAAAATTCGTAAATGTGTCTCCTTTAAAGTCAGATATCGATGATAGAATTGACGCAGACTGGATTGATCTAAGGCCTTCGACGGATACTGCATTATTACTGTCACTGGCTCATACATTAATTGTTGAAGAGCTTTTGGATACTTCATTTTTAAATAACTATACTGAAGGCTTTGATAAATTTTCTAAATATTTGTTGGGGAAAGATGATAAAATTCCAAAGTCTGCGGCTTGGGCAGCAAAGATTTGTGACTTAACTGAAAATAAAATAATTAATTTAGCTCGATTGATGGCGACAAAAAAAACAATGATATCAGTAAGCTGGTCGTTAACTCGTCAAGACCATGGAGAGCAGCCATTTTGGGCGGCAATAACACTAGCTGCTATGTTGGGTCAGATTGGTCGTCCAGGTACCGGAATAGGTTTTGGGTATTCTGCAATGAATCATATTGGGTTGAATCGAAAAGAAATGCACTATCCGGCGTTTCCTCAAGGAGTAAATAAAATAAAATCATTTATACCCGTCGCAAGAATAACTGATTTGTTGGAAAACCCAGGAGCGGAATTTAATTACAATGGCCAAAAATACACCTATCCTGATACAAAAATTGTTTGGTGGGCAGGGGGCAATCCTTTTCATCATCATCAGGATCTAAATCGACTTATAAAAGCTTGGAAAAAGCCTGATACAATTATCTCAAATGAGTGGTGTTGGAATGCTTTGGCACAGTACTCTGATATTGTTCTTCCTTGTACGACATCACTTGAACGATCTGATCTTTCTTTGACTCCCAAAGATCCTTACTTGGTCGTTATGGATAAAGCGGTTGAACCAGTGGGCAAATCCAAAGATGATCATGATATTTTCAAGCTAATTGCGGGTAAATTGGGTGTGGAGGAAGAGTTTACAGAGAACAAATCACCTGAAGATTGGCAAAAGTGGATGTATGATATCTCGCGTCAATCTGCAGCAAAAGAAGGTGTCGAATTACCAAGCTGGAACAATTTTGTACGAGATGGCTGGTTTAAGATTCCTGATTTAGAAAATCAAACGATAATGATGGAAGATTTTGTTAAAGATCCAAAAAAGTTTGCATTATCAACTCCTAGTGGAAAAATAGAAATTTTCTCAGAGACAATTTCAAAATTTAGGTATCAAGATTGTCCAGGGCATCCTTTCTGGATCGAACCTTTAGAATGGTTAGGTAATCCTAGAAATAGTTCCCAATTGCATATGATATCAAACCAGCCGAAAAATAAATTACATTCTCAGTTGGATCATGGCTCGGTAAGCCAAGCTGACAAACTTAATGGTCATGAACAACTTTTGATGAATCCTGGGGATGCGAAAGAACGACAACTAAATGAAGGACAATTAGTACGAATTTCTAATTCTCGTGGATCATGTTTAGCAGCAGTTACTATTAGTAATGATGTAATGAAAAAAGTTATTCAAATAAGCACCGGTGCCTGGATGAAATTAGAGAATGGGATTTGTATTAATGGCAACCCTAATTTATTAACGCCAGATAAAGGTACATCCAGTTTGGCTCAAGGCCCAATTGCGCATACTTGTTTAGTTGAGGTGGAAGCGCTTTGAAAGAAAAATATCTGAATACATTACTTCTTTATTATGAAGAAGAAATTATGGGTGAGGGATATTTTTTGTCATTGTCTAAACATTTTACTGAAAAACACCAAAAAGAAAAAATGGTCATGATGGCTGAAGTGGAGAGATATGCTGCAAAATCTGTTATGCCTTTGTTGCAAAAATATAAATTACAGCCGCGACCTGCAAAAATCCTTCATACTATTGGTGAGGAGGGTGTTAAAAAAATTGTTAACTTATCATGGATAGAATTTATTCAGCAAATTAATGATAATTATCCAAATTATTTAATTGAATTTGCAGCTTTAGAGGCTCTTGCGCCAAGCGAAGATTTGCCTTTGCTGAAAATATTAACGAACCATGAATTTGCAGCCATTGAATTTGCTGAGCTTGAGCTGGCTGGTGTAAACCTAAGTATAAAACCACTGTTAGAATATATGAAGAAATAATTAGATTTTGTTTTGAAGATGAAGGTGATGGGTATTTAATAGGAATGATTACGTATAAGTATTTAGGTTGGTTATATGATTAAGACATTGATATATGACTATATATTGGTCGGTGCTGGAGCTGCTGGTTGTGTGCTCGCAAATAGGTTATCAGAAGATTCAAATATTAATGTATTATTACTAGAAGCAGGTGGCTCTGATAATAATTTTTTAATTCATATGCCAGCAGCTTTTGCGATGGCTGCGAGACATAAAGACTTAGATTGGGGTTACCTGAGCGAACCTGAGATTCATTGCAATAATCGACAAATTCTGGAACATCGTGGCCGTGTATTGGGTGGTTCTTCTTCTATTAATGGTATGGTGGCAAATCGAGGTAATCCAAGAGATTACGATATTTGGGAAGACAATGGTCTTGAAGGTTGGAGTTTTAAAGACTGCCTACCGTATTTCCGTAAAATGGAAACATCAGACAAAGGTGCTAATGAATGGCGTGGTGTAAACGGTCCTCAGTCGATTGAAACTGCAAGAGCGGAACATCCTCTAAATCGCGCCTATTTGCATGCTGGAAAACAAGCTGGTTATAATTATACTGAGGACCAAAATGGTGAGATCCATGAGGGCTTTCACATTGCTCAAAGTTTCACTTTAAATGGAAAGCGATGTAGCGCTGCCCGAGCATATTTATATCCCGCTTTAAGTCGACCAAATTTAACGGTTGAAACAAATTGCATGATACACAAAATCCAATTTGATGGGATAAGAGCTGTTAAAGTAGTAGGGGAGCAACGTGGAAATGTTGTTAGTTTTGAGGCAAGTCGGGAGATTATACTTTGCGGTGGTGCAATTAACTCTCCTCAACTGTTGATGTTATCTGGTGTGGGAAGACCCAAGCATTTAATGGACCATGGTATTTCCAAAGTTGCGGACGTACCTGCAGTAGGTGAGAACTTAGAAAATCATGTAATAGCTGCGATCATGTATGATAGCCCGCCAGGCGTGTCCCTTGCAGAAAAGCTTAATGGTTGGGGAAAATATAAAGTTGGGCTTCAGTGGCTACTGTTTAAAAATGGAATTGGTGCTTCTACAATGTGTGAAACAGGGGCTTTTTTTAAAAGCAGTGACTCTGTAGAATATGCTGATATTCAACATGAATTTTATGCATTAACATCTTTAATTAGTGGAGATAAGTCAAACTTTGGTGGTGGATTTATGTTTTCGATGGGGTTAATGCGCCCTAAAAGCAAGGGATCAATTTTGCTAAAATCAGCTGATCCAAATATACATCCTTTATTTCGTTATAACTTTTTTTCAAATTCAGATGATGAGTTAGCAATGATTGATGGCTTCAAGAAGACACGAGAAATTGCTAATCAAGCGGCATTTGACAATCTAAAAAAACAAGAAGTTTCTCCTGGATTTTCTGTACAATCTGATGCTGAAATTAGTAATTGGTTAAGGGCAAATGCGTCGACAGAATATCATCCCTGTTCCACTTGTCGCATGGGTATAGATGACAATTCGGTGACAAATAAAGAAGGATTGGTATATGAAACTGAGGGTTTAAGAGTAGTAGATGCCTCTATTATGCCATTTAATGTGACGGCAAATTTAAACGCTCCTGTGTTAATGATTGCTGAGAAAATAGCGGACACTATAAAGAAAAAAATATAGTTATTATGAGTATTATGCTTTGCCTGTTTAGTTTAAAAAGTTGATTTTAATGTGCAATTTATACAGTCAGAAAAGTTCATTAGATGAAATTAAAGATTGGTTTGATGTTGAAATAATTAAGCCATCGGCTGGAAACTTACCCGCTCAGTCTGGGATCTTTCCAGCCTATAATGCTCCAGTTGTATCCCTGAGAAATGGGAGGCGTTCTATTTCAATGATGAAATGGGGTTTTGTGTTAAATAGGCGTGATAAGGCCATAAAGCACGTCAATAATTGTCGAGATGATAAATTATTAACTTCTCAATTCTGGAGAGCAGCATTTTTTAGTAGAAGGTGTTTGGTGCCAGTAACAAGATTCTCAGAATATCACCCCAGTCGACTAAACGAAAATGGTCACAAAGCATGCGTATGGTTTGAGCTAAACGATAAGAAAATATTCTCTTTTGCTGGGATCTGGACAAATTTCACAGGTTATTACAAGGATCAGGTTAGTTCGTTTTCCACTTACTCCATTGTTACCACAACTCCAAACGATTTGGTTAAACAAATTCATCCATCACGAATGCCTGTAATAATCGAACCTTCAAGCTATGAAACTTGGTTAAATGGGTCAAATGAAATGGCTATTGATTTGCTAAAAACATATTCTGAAAACAAGATGAGAATTGCGTATGTTGGAAAAAATCTTGATGAATAATTATTTGTTATTTCCTGATCGAGTTGCGCTACTATGAGCTAATTCTTTAAACAAAGTTTCATGTTCACTCATCAATTCAAGTAAATCATTTTTATTTAATTTCAATAACTTAGTCTCAACTTTGGAAGAAATTGTTGCATTTCTTTTTTCATTTAAAAGTAGGCCTCGCTCTCCAAAATAGTCTCCTGTACTTAAAATAACTGGTTTTTCAAGTTCAACCTCTACTGCTCCGAATTCAATTATGTACATCGCGTCAGAGTTTTCTCCATTAGAAATGATAGTTTTGTGAGGTGGTACTAATAAAGCATGTAATTTAGAATTAATTTTACCAATAGCACCAACTGGTAGGTTCTCAAAAAGAGGTATCTTTGAAATGGTCTCAAGAGAAATAAGAAAATTTCTTTTTTGAATTTCTTCGTAATAGGCTGAGGCAAGTATAGCTGCTGGTAGCGCAAACATGCCAATACCTAAAAACATGGTTAGAGCAGCTAAAACTTTTCCTAGGTTAGTTATAGGCGTAATATCACCATAACCAACTGTTGTTAAAGTTGTTATGCCAAACCACATTGAAGACATTATGCTGCCAAATGCTTCTGGGTATACATCTTTTTCAATAAAATGGATTAAAGTAGAGAAAATCAGCAAAACTGAAAACACCATAATTTGTGATCCAAGCAGTGCAAATCTTTGATGATAAACAGTTTTTAACAAGGTGTTTGCTGGAAAAAGCACATTGTGCTGATTAAAAGTAGAATAAGCTCGAAAAATTCGAAGTACTCGTAAATCAAATGTTCCAACTAAAAAATAATTAACAAGTACAGCAGCGTCTATAATAGTTAAAATTGTAACTTTTTTTTCAGAACCAATGCGAAGAAATAACTCAAATACAAATAATAACATTGATATAGTATAAAATATTTTCAAGAATTGATTATTAGGAAGCAGGCTACCTGAAAGTAAAATTTGGTCCACTATATTTATAAGGATCAGAACGCCAAACGCTTGCTTTAATTCATTATTGTAAATTCGAATTAAATTTTCCATTTTTCTCCTTTTAATATTGAAAAACCATCACAAGGATAGCAATACTGAACACAATTATTAAGGAATTTTTTTATTATTAAAAGGAACATTTTATGCGACCTAACGCATTTTCTAATCCAGGTAAATTTTTTCGTGGAAATATTCATACCCATTCTAATCTTTCTGATGGTGCTTTAAGCGCAGCTGAAGTCTGCAGACGTTATCAAAATGAGGGTTATGATTTTCTATCGCTTACAGAGCACTTTTTAGGTCAATATGATTATCCAATCGCTGATACTACACCATTTCAAACTGAAAATTTTATGACGATATTTGGTGCTGAATTGCATTCTGGTGCAATGGAAAATGGAGAGCTATGGCATATTTTGGCGGTAGGACTACCAAAGGATTTCAAACCATCAAATTCACCTGAGTTCTATCCAATAATTGATCAAGAAACAGGTCCACAAATTGCACAAAGGGCAGTTGAAGCTGGAGCATTTGTAACAATTGCTCATCCAGAGTGGTCAGTTATGAGTGAGGCTGATGCTGCTTCGATAACATCTGCCCATGCAGTTGAAGTATATAATCATGGGAGTGAGGTGGAGTGTGACAGAGGTCGCGGTCTGCATACTGCTGACTTGCTACTTAGTAGCGGGCGAAAGCTAAGTTTTATTGCAACTGATGATGCCCATTTTAGAACTGGAAATTTAGATGCTTTTGGTGGTTGGGTAATGGTCAAGGCTGAAGAAAATACGCCTGAGTTGATACTGGATGCTCTTAAAACTGGTGCAAACTATTCTTCAACTGGACCAGATTTTTATGACTTAACCGTTGAAGATCATCAAATCTGCATTAAATCGAGCCCAGTTTCTGCTATTATTGTTCAAGGAGCAGGATGCCGGACCTTATCGGAGCTAGGTTCAGATCTCACAAATGTAACATTGCCGTTTCAATGGCCAGATGATGCAAAGTGGTTAAGAGTAACTTTAATTGATAAAAATGGAAAAAAAGCTTGGTCTAACCCTATTTGGAGATAAACTAGTTAATAGGTTTATTTAAAGGGGTTAGATTATGAGCAATGAGAGTAAATTTAGAAGAGCACAATCACCATCAGAATTTCTTGATATAATGGAAAAATTCATAAGCTCAGATAGCATGGAGCATTGCGAAAATTTTCGTCCACATTCGTCTGATGTTATCATTACAACTTTTCCTAAAAGTGGAACTACTTGGATGCAACAACTTGCACACTGTTTGAGAAGTAACGGTGATATGACATTTGACGAAATATCAATCGCCGTACCGTGGATGGAAGTGTCTCATGATATGGGAATAAACCTTAATGACAAACAATGCTTTTCACCAAGGTTATTTAAAAGTCATCTAACCGCAGAAGAGATCCCAAAAGGTGGAAAATACATTATAATATTTAGGGATCCGGGGCCTGTGCTTTTATCTTATTATAACTTTATGGAGGGATGGTTTTTTGAACGAGGCACAATATCGTTAGATGATTTTGCAGATGCTGCTTTTTTTGAGACGATGGGATTCGAAAATTATTGGCATCACTTAAAAACCTGGTGGGCAATGAAAGATGATCCAAATATTTTATTTTTTTGCTATGAGGATATGAAAGAAGATATTGAAAGAGTTATCCATTTAGTTGCTAAGTTTGCAGATATACCAATTTCAAAATCTTTACTTAGTCTTACCAAAAAATATTCATCTCATTCATTTATGAAGAGTAATGAAGAAAAATTTGACGAGCACAGAACAAAGCAGGCTTTAAATGCAAAATGTGGCTTGCCAGAAGGAGGTAGTAGCTCAAAGGTTAATTCTCGCCTGTCTGGTAAGTCAGCAATATATTTAACTGATAGAATAAAAGACAAATTAGCTCAGTTTTGGCGGAAAGATATTTATGATAAATTGGGGTTCAATTCATATTCTGATTTTAGAGAAAATGTCATGTCTTTAAACGCTTAAAATGGTAACTTCAGATACTTTTCAGACTTCACTTTGGATGAGCACTGCCGTGTCACCTCCAGAAACTAAAATATTAACTCAGCCTTTGGACACTCAAGTTGTGGTTGTGGGTGCTGGCTTTGCCGGTTTATCTGCAGCGCTGCATTTGCGGGAATTGGGTTGCGAGGTGGTTGTATTGGAAGCAAAAGAGATTGGTTTTGGTGCCTCAGGGCGTAATGGTGGTCAAGTAATTTCAGGGTTGAAGATTGATCCCCATGCTCTCGTTAAGAAATTTGGGAATGAAACAGCCTCGCAAATATTTTGCGCTACTGAACGTAGTGCTGATTTGGTATTTAATTTAGTAAAAAAATATAAGTTGAGGTGTGAATTAAAGAGAACTGGTCTCATTTATGCATCAGAAAACTCTTCAATGCTTGATAAATCGCGATCGCGTGTGGAGTGGTTAAATAATCAGGGTATAGGCGCGGAGATGTTGAGCGCAAGTGAAACTGCGAGTCGTATTGGTCATCATATTTATACTGGTAGCATGTATGATCCACGCGGTGGTGCATTAAACCCTTTATCTTATGTGAGGGAACTTGCGTCAGCTGCTTTGTCTAAAGGAGCTCAAATCTATACGGATAGTGCCGCCATCACCTTAGAAAGGGTCGGTGAGAAATGGAGAGTGGAAACAAAAGAGGGATCAGTGAATGCTGATAAGGTTATTCTATGCACTAATGCTTATACTAATCTTGAGAATGGAAAGTCTTTATGGCCAACTTTAGCTCAATCAATTGTACCATTATATAGTTTCCAAGTTGCTACTAAGCCTCTCAGTGATAATCTTAGAAAAGTAATTCTACCGGGTGGGCATACTGTCTCTAATACACGTCGGCTTATGTTATATTATAGGTTTGATGAAACGGGTAGATTTGTTTTGGGTGGTCGTGGAAGTGGTCGAGATAAACAGAATATTAGGGGATATAAACATCTAATTCATAAAGTGAGTGAGCTATTTCCAACATTAAAAAATCATGAAATTGAGTTTTTCTGGGGTGGAAAAGTTGCAATAACAACTGATGCTATTCCGCATATTCATAATCCCGCGAAAGGAATTTATGCTGGATTAGGTTTCAACGGCAGAGGTGTGGCTATGAGCACATTATTTGGTAAATGGTTGGCAATGGCGACTACAGCTTCGTTGCCAAGCGAAGCGATACCATTTAGCAAGATAAATCCGATTCCATTTCATAGTTTACGTGGAATTGGTGTTTCACTAGTTACTCGATTTAAATTTTTTCAAGATATGTTCAAATTGTAGTTTTATTTATTAAGCTAATGCTTTTGCCAGTTTATTTTGGAGATTTATAAGGTTTGCCAGATCTGCTGTTAATAATTGGCCGTCTTCTACAATTAAATTCCCCTCTACTATTAGATTCTTCACCTTAGTTGGACCGGCTAATAATATAGCTGCTGGATCCCAGCTTCCAGCGCTTTCCAAACCAGATACATCCCATATGGCAATGTCAGCTCTTTTTCCTGTGGCTAGCCTGCCACACTCGGGGCGACCTAGAATATCTGCACCTCCCCGAGTGGCTAATTCAAGAGCTTCTCTAGAACTCATAGCATCAGCACCCTGTGAAACCCTCTGCATTAACATCGCTTGGCGCGCTTCCAAAACAAGGTTTCCAGAATCATTGCTTGCAGATCCATCAACCCCTAAGCCAATATTGACGCCAGCATCTAGCATCTGTCGTATAGGTGCGATACCCGAACCAAGTCTACAATTTGAACATGGGCAGTGCGCTATGCCAGTTTGAGTCCGAGCGAAAAGTTTTTGTTCTTCAACATTTAATTTAACACAATGAGCGTGCCACACATCTGAACCTGTCCACCCTAAATCTTCTGCATACTGGCCTGGCCTACAACCAAATTTTTCCAATGAATAGGCTACGTCTTCATCATTTTCTGCTAAGTGAGTGTGAAGATAAACTCCTTTATCTCTTGCTAAAAGAGCGGCTTCCTTCATTAATTCTCTTGTAACAGAAAAGGGTGAGCAGGGCGCTATGCCAACCTGGACCATTGAAGAAACACTTGGATCATGAAATTTGTCAATAACTCGTATGCAGTCTTTTAGTATAAAATTTTCATCTTCAACTAAGTTATCAGGGGGAAGTCCGCCGTTACTTTCTCCAATACTCATCGCACCGCGTGTTGGAGAAAACCTTATTCCAATCTCATTTGCTGCATCAATTGTATCGTCTAAGCTAGAGCCATTAGGATAAAGGTAGAGATGATCAGAGCTCAATGTACAACCTGATAATGCAAGTTCTGCTAACCCAGTCATAGCGGACACTCTCATTTCTTTTGGCCCAAATTTATTCCAAATAGGATAGAGGGTTTTTAACCAACCAAATAATAAAGCATCTTGCCCGCCTGGAACGGCTCGAGTCAAAGATTGAAATAAATGATGGTGCGTGTTTACAAGGCCTGGCGTGACTAAGCATCCACTTGCGTTAAGCTCTCTCTCTCCAGCCATTAGAGTAAGTGCAGGACCTATTTCTTTTATTTCACCATTAGCAATTCTTATATCACAATCAAATAGCTCTCTGCGATTGTCGTCCATGGTTAAGACAGTATCCGCCTTGCGAATAAGCATTTTGTTTCTCATTTTTAATTTTCTTTCTTTTAAATGCATCGTCAATCGTCAAGCTTGCCTAGTAGCTATTGCTGACCTTACAAAGGCGATAATAAAAAAAATAGTCAATATGAGAATGATGGTAGGAGCAGGGGCACTATCGATGAAAAAGCTTAAATAAATTCCTAAAAATCCTGAAAGAATAGTGATAATTATAGCAATTATTAACATCTTTTCAAATTTTTTGGTGAGCAAGAAGGCGATCGCTCCAGGTGCAATCAAAAGACCAATTGATAAGATAATTCCTACAGCTGAAAGGGTGGCAACTATAATTAGTGATATCATTGCCAATAAACCATAGTGAATAAAATTCACTGGTAAACCTGTAGCTTGTGCTTGAATGGGGTCAAAAGAATGTAATAAGATATCTTTGTATTTAGCTATTAATATCATAGAGATAAATAAAGAAATTAATCCTGATGTCCATAAGCTTGCATTACTAATACCAAGCATATTTCCAAATAAGATATGATCGAGATGAACATCAGTCGTAATTTTTGTGTGAATCACAATACCAATACCAAACATACCAGAGAACACTACGCCCATTATAGTATCTCGTTTAACACGGCTATTTTCACTGAGAAAGCCAGTTGCAACAGCACAGATCATCCCTGCACAAAAGGCTCCGATAATGAGTGGGATATTTAATAAATAAGCAAGTATAACGCCAGGCAAAACAGAATGGCTAATAGCGTCGCCCATAAGAGACCAACCCTTTAAAACCAAATAACACGATAACATGGCTGTTGGGATGGAAATAATGATCATGATGCAAAATGCTTTAGTCATAAACTGAAATTCAAATGGGAGAAGAAGTGTATCCATCACTAGTGCGTCTCTAAGTCAAATTTTGTTCTAACTTTAGCTACAATATAGCCATGTTTTGGCGCGAAGAAAAAAACCAAAATGAATATTAATGTTTGTAATGAAACAATCAAACCTCCTGTGGCTCCATCAACAAAAAAGCTTAGATAAGCCCCTACAAAACTGGTAGTAGAGCCAATTAATACACTTAAGATAAGTAGTCTTGGAAATCTATCTGTTAGTAAGTATGCGGTAGCACCGGGGGTGACTACCATTGCAATTACCAAGAAAGCACCAACTGTCTGCAATGCCGCAACACATGAAGCGGAAAGTAAGGCAAAAAACAAGATTTTTAAGTAGTCAGGATTTAAACCGATAGATCGTGCATGGTTTTCGTCAAAAAAGGTAACCATTAAATCTTTCCACTTTATTGTTAAAATCAATAATGAAGTAAATCCAATAATCGCAAGTTGTAGTGTATCATAAGGTGTGATTGCTAAAATATTTCCCATTGTTATAGTTTGAATACTGACTGACATTGGATAAAGTGAAATCATAAAGAGCCCAAGTCCAAAAAATGATGTAAATATGAGACCAATAATAGCATCTTCTTTAAGACCTGTGCGTTGATTTAGAAAAAGCATTGCACCTGCAGCTAAGCCTCCAGCCGCAAATGCCCCAAATGCGAACGGTAGTCCAAGCATGTAAGCGCCAGCAACTCCAGGAACAATTGAGTGGCTCAGTGCATCTCCCATTAGTGACCAACCTTTTAGCATCAAATATGCTGATAAAAATGCACACACACCTCCTACTAATGAGCTGACCCAAATAGCATTAAACATATAGTTGTAAGAAAATGGTAAGATTAACGTTTCAAACATCGTCTGTCGTCTTTTTATCATCATTATAAAGCACAAATGGACGTTCATCGTCGGTGATAACTGTGATTTCTCTGCTATCATCATCATCATGTAAATCTGACCCGCCTAATACAAAGTGGCGTAGGACTCCACCAAATGCTAATTCTAAATTTTCTCTTGTGAAGGTCGTGTCTGTTGGTCCATGGGCAAGTATGGTTTGTTTGACTAGAATGGATCGATCACAGAATTCAGGTACTGATCCTAAGTTATGAGTTGAAACCAATATTATTTTACCCTCATCCCTCATTTCACGTAGTAATTGTATAATTGCCTCTTCTGTTTGCACATCGACACCAGTAAATGGCTCATCAAGCAAAACCACCTGACCATTTTGTGCCAAGGCACGGGCTAAAAATACACGTTTACGTTGTCCGCCTGACAACTCTCCGATTTGATGATGGCGAAAATTAATCATATCCACCCGTTCTAAAGCACTGGTAACAGATTGGAGGTCTGCCTTTTTAGGATTCCTTAGAAAGCCCATGTGGCCATATCGGCCCATCATAACTACATCTTCAACCAAAACTGGGAAGCTCCAATCTACCTCTTCGGCTTGTGGTACGTAAGCTACAATATTCTTTTTTAATGCATTCTTTACTGACATTCCTAAAATATTAATTTCACCTGTAGCAGGAGGAATAAATCCCATTAATGCCTTAAACAAAGTAGACTTTCCCGCTCCATTTACGCCCACTAATGCTGTGATAGTTCCATTCGGTATTTCAAAACTGGCATTTCGCAGAGCGGTATGTCCGTTCCGATAAGTTACGGAGAGGTTTGTGGTGGTTATTCCAGTACCTAAATTACTTTCCAAATTAATAATCTCGCTATCTCTAAGTTAATGCTTAAGTCATTGGCTAGTTAGTGCATCTACGATTGTTTCGGATGTGACGCGTAAAAGATCTAAGTAAGTTGGAACAGGACCATCTGCTTCAGTTAGGCTATCAACATACAATACTCCACCATAAGCTGCGTTAGTCTCGCGAGCAACTTGTAGAGCAGGCGCTTGAGACACAGTACTTTCGCAAAATATTGCGGGAATCTTGTTTTTACGTACTTTATCTATCACTTTGCGAACCTGTTGTGGGGTGCCTTGAGAATCTGAGTTCATTGGCCATAGATAAAGTTCTTTCATTTTAAAATCACGAATCAAATAACTAAAGGCACCCTCGCAAGTCACTAGCCAACGCTGTGCCTCGGGAACAAGCATAATTTTAGCTTTCAATGGCAAAAGCGTTTCTGAAATTTTATTTTTATAGATTTCCGAGTTGGTTTTATAAATTTCTGTATTGTCAGGATCGTGCATAATGAATGCATCTCTTATGTTGTTTACGTAAATAAGTGCGCTATTCAGGCTCATCCAAGCGTGAGGATTTGGCTTTCCGGTATATTCACCCTCGGTGATACCCATTGGTGAAATACCATCGGTCAGTGTGGCGCTTGGTATCCCTGATAGGTTGGAGAAAAACTGCTGGAACCATAATTCTAAATTTAATCCATTCCATAAAATTAAATCGGCATCTTGGGCTTTAATGATATCACGTGGGGTAGGTTGGTAACCATGAATTTCAGCACCTGCTTTGGTAATAGACTCTACTATTGCGGCGTCGCCAGCAACATTTCTTGCCATATCAGCAATCACCGTGAAGGTAGTAACGGCTTTAAACGTTTTTGCATCAGCGGAGAGAGGACAGTTCATTATTAACACGATAACAAAAATGGATATTGGAGAAATAAGATTTAAAATTTCTTTTTTTATCATAAACAGTATTCCAATTAAGTTATCCATATTGGATATTAGAGCGTTAAATCTTTGTCAATGAAAATGATAATCATTCTCAACTAGATGATTTATCGTATTCAAAATATAATAAAATAAATTAATTCTATTTATTTTTAAATATAGATTTATATATATATAATGATACATTTTAGGTTTTAAGGAAAAAACAAAGTGCGTGATCCGAAATACGATATTTTATTTGAACCTGTCAAAATAGGACCAGTTCAGACCCGAAATAGATTTTATCAAGTGCCACATTGTAGTGGGATGGGTTATCGTTATCCAAATGCAGAGGCACGCATGCGCGGAATTAAAGCTGAAGGAGGTTGGGGTGTTGTATCAACGCAAGAGACAGAAATTCATCCATCATCTGACCTTTCAGCAGCAAACGAAGGACGCCTTTGGGATGATAGTGATATTCCGAATTTAAAACTCATGTCTGATGCTGTTCATGCGCATGGTAGCTTAGCAGCAATACAATTGGTACACGGTGGAATCAATGCGCCTAACCGATATTCTCGTCTTGCACCGATCTCGCCCTCCAATGGTGTTGTATCAAATGATGATCCTTATCAAGCGCGAGAGATGGATAAGGCCGATATCGCAACTTTCCGACAGTGGCATGTGGATGCAGCTAAGCGCGCAAAAAAAGCAGGTTTTGATATCATTTATGTTTATGCTGGTCACGATATGACCTTGTTGCAGCATTTTTTGCTAGCCCGCCATAACCATCGATCTGATGAATACGGTGGTTCTTTTGAAAACCGCCTGAGATTATTCAGGGAAGTTATTGAGGATACTAAGGAAGCGGTTGGTGATACTTGTGCTATAGCCGTTCGTTTAGCTGTTGATGAATTAATGGGCTCGGACGGCTTTCGTTGTGAAGTAGAGGGCAAGGACATTATCGCGGCGCTTGCTGACGAACCTGACTTGTGGGATGTGAACATATCAGACTGGTCTAACGACAGTCAAACATCACGATTTGCTAAGGAAGGTTATCAAGAACCATATACAGCCTTTGTAAAATCAATAACTACTAAACCAGTAGTTGGTGTGGGACGCTACACATCTCCAGACAAGATGGTGGAATTGATTAATAAAAATCATTTGGATTTAATTGGCGCGGCAAGGCCATCAATTGCTGATCCGTTCTTACCACTAAAAATTAGCGAAGGTCGTTTAGAAGATATTAGAGAATGCATTGGTTGTAATATCTGCGTTTCAGGCGATAACACCAATAGTCCTATGCGATGCACTCAAAACCCTACGGTTGGAGAGGAGTGGAGACGCAATTGGCATCCTGAAAGAATTCAAAAAGTACGTATTCCAAAAAAATATTTGATTGTCGGTGGAGGTCCATCAGGTCTTGAGGCCGCTTCTTCCTTAATAAAAAGTGGAAATGATGTTATTTTGGCTGATGCTGCTGATTATTGGGGCGGGAGAGTAACTCTTGAAAGTAAGCTGCCTGGATTGGCTGAATGGTCTCGTGTGCGAGATTGGAGAATCTGGCAACTTCAGCAAGTCCCAAATGCAGAGTTATATCTAAAAAGTAAATTAACTTCAGAAGACTTATTAAGTTATGGAGTCGAAAATATTGTTTTAGCCACAGGTGCATCATGGCGTGCAGATGGTGTCGGCCGGATACATCGGGCTCCTTTAAAATATTTAAATTCTAACAGAATTCTTACTCCTGATGATGTTATGGCTGGTAAGCTTTTAGATGATATGTCAAAAGGTCCAATCGTTATTTTTGATGATGATAGATTTTATATGGGGAGTGTTTTAGCTGAAGTGGCGGTAAAAACAGGTAGGAAAGTTGTTTTTATTTCTTCGACTCCGACTGTGTCAGCATGGTCTGAAAATACTCTAGAACAAAGTCGCATTCAGAGTAAATTGATGAATCTAAACATTGAGATAATGACTTCGCATAAACTTTGTAATCACCAAGATAAACAATTGTCTATTTCGTGTTTATTTACGGAGAAAATTTCACAGATAGAGTGTGAAACTCTGATATTGGTAACGTCACGAATCCCAAATGATATACTATGGCGCGAGCTTTCTACAAAAAAAGACACTTGGGAAGATATGGGCATAGAAACTGTTACGCGAATAGGAGATTGTTTACAGCCTGGATTGATTGCTATGGCGGTTCAATCTGGTCATAAATTTGTGAGAGCTGTTGAAGAGCAGCAAGAAGATTTATTTAAGCGGGAGGATCAAAACTATCCGCGTGATTGATTTAATCACTTAATATTAAATTTAAACCAGCAGTATATAAATTGCTGAGAAGTATTAAAAGGTGTTTGATGATACTCAATTTTACTTCCTAGTATTTGAAAATCATCACCTAATTCAGCATGTAACGTAGTTTTGTCATATTTCATTGTATTTAGACCACTACATTTATCAGGACCATCTGGTCCAAAAGTAGCTATTATCACGATACCATTTTTTTTCAGACTTCGTTTTAAATTTTGAACATATTTATTGCGTTGAGATTCTTCAGTTAAGAAGTGAAAAACTGCTCGATCATGCCACAAGTCATATAGATTTTCTTGAGTAGTAATTTTCGAAATATTGCCAATTATTGTTGATATTGAAATTGGCGAATTGCCAAGCCTTCTTAAAGTTTGACTGATTGCTTCCTCAGAAACATCCAGTAAAGTTAGTTTTTTATATCCTAGCGCGCAGAGGTCATCAACCAACGTGGATCTCCCTGACCCAATATCAATGATAGAATTGTCTTTTTGTGAGCAGTTATTTTCTATTAGTTCAAGAGATGTATCTAACCGGTTGGCGTACCAGCTTACAGCATCAAAATTTTTTGATTTGTAAACATTGTTCCAGAAATCACTTTTATTCATAATAAAACCTTAACCTGATTTAATTGGCGTGTTTGATGTCCAATCAAATAATCCATTGTCCCGCTCACTTACGGCTGTTTTCCAACCTTCCTGTTCAACACGTGTTTTAAAATTAACGCCTTCTGGCGAATGACGTGCTATCCCGTCAAAAACTGTAGCTAAACGTTGTGTCTGATTAATTTGGGCTTCTATAGCAGAGTTTATTACCATTTTATGCATAGCGAGCTGATTAATGGGGACCGAAGCCATTCTACTTGCTAATTTTTCAACTTCCTCGTCAAGTTTATTCTCGGGTACTGCATTTAAAACAAGGCCGATTTCTGCAGCTTCTTTTCCAGTAATTTTATCACCAGTGAACATCATTTTTTTTGCTTTTTCTGGGCCTAATCGATGAACCCACATTGCTGTTGTTGGACATCCCCAGACGCGAGAAGGCATATATCCAATTTGGGCATTTTCTCCCATAATCACAAGATCAGAACAAAGTGCAATATCTGATCCGCCAGCAACTGCAAAACCATGAATTTTACAGATTACGGGTTTCATTGCTCGAAAAAGTGACATGAAGCCCTGGGTATTAGCCCAAAAAATTTGGAAGTCTTGCATTGGATCCCATGGTATTTCTTGAATTCCTTTATTGGGCCCTTGGTTTGCTGCATAATGGCTTAAATCATAGCCTGCACAAAAAGCTTTACCTGCTCCCGATAAGACCATTAGATGTATATCGCGGTCGGTATCTGCTTTAAGAACTGCCTCGGCAAGCTCATGGGGCATACTTTCATCAATTGCATTCAAAACCTCGGGACGATTTAAAGTTATTCGTCCAATTCGACCGTCTTTTTCATATAGAACTTTTGCCATTGGTTTTTCCTGTCAAAGTGTTGAAAGCGCATAAGTAATTACTTAAAATAATATTCTTTTGAGATAACACTGAAGCGTTTTTACTATGTTGTCAAAATCCTTTTGATTATCTTAAAATATATATTCTAAAAGACTGGCTTATTATATAATGGGATATTTACCTGTAATATAATCTTCCTTTAGCTTAAATTTTTGTATTTTACCTGACCCCGTGAGAGGAAAATGATCGACTCTTACCCAGACGTTTGGGGTTTTCTGAGGAGATATGTTTGCGCGACAATGGGCGTGTAGGGTGGCCTTGTCGATTGGCTTTTTACTACGAATGAAAGCGCCAATAACCTCGCCCCATTTCTCATCTGGCAGGCCGACCACCGCAACCTCGGCTACGTCGGGGTGTTCTAGCAGGCAGTTCTCGATTTCTTTTGGGAAATGGTTCTCGCCACCTCGGATTATCATCTCTTTAACTCGGCCAGTTATCGTGACATAACCACGTGCATCCATTTGGCCTAGATCGCCAGTATGCAACCAACCCTTTGCATCGACAGTCTCGGACGTTGCTTTGGGATTGTCATTGTAACCCAGCATGACAGATGGACCACGGGTGCAGATTTCGCCTACGATGCCTATATCTACTGTTTGATTGTTGTCTACACTGCGAATGGAAACCTCAGTTTGCGATACTGGCTGCCCAGCTGTATTGCAAATATCATCGATATGGTCGTTAATGTGATGCAGGGTAATAACTGGGCAGTTTTCGGTTTGTCCGTATACTGTTGAAAAATCAGTACCCATAATTGAGCGAACTCTTCTCACCAATTCTGGTGCGACTGTCGAGCCACCACAATTTACTAATTTAAGAGCGGATAAGTCACGTGGAAGGGCTTCCTGTTTGTCCACTAGGGCAATAACCATAGTAGGAACTCCAAGGATTATATTTACGCTATAAATTTCAAGTTGGTCGAGCACCTTGTCAGGGTCAAAAAAGCTGAACAACAGCATCCGACATCCAGCCTGTAGACATCCTAAGGTAATCATACCGCAGCCAGAAGTATGAAACATTGGCATAATATTGCCCCAGGTCGTCTCCGGTGTTGTCCCGCAACGGTGTGCATAGTACCGAGCATTATTAACTAAACCAAGATGACTTAGCACGGCTCCCTTTGGAAATCCCGTGGTTCCACTCGTGTATTGAATCATAGCTGCATCATTCGGCGATACAGTAGGTAAAACTAACTGATTTGGACCTTCTGCAAAAAGTGCGGCGCTTTCAAGGTTGGTAACTTCGCGGACCTTTTCAATTTTTGCTGCAACATCGGTACCAATTTTCCCCATGGGGTTTCCGCGAAAGTTTTCAACCTGAAACAGACCAACTGCTCCAGATTGTTTTAAAACGTAGGCGAGCTCCCGGGCTTGAAAGGCCGGATTTGCGGTAACCATTACTAGGCCAGACAATGCGCAGGCGTATTCCATCAATACCCACTCAGGATTATTTGGAGACCATACGACGACTCGTTCACCTGGTGTGAAACGAGTTATAAGCGCATTAGCTAAACGCTCGGCATCAGATAGAAGTTCTGCATAAGTCCAGCATCTGCCTTGATTTCCGTCCTGTGTGATTTCTACCAAAGCTTCTGCTTTTGGTCTATGCATAGCAATTTTTCTTAACAATTCTCCAATAGAGATGTTGTTCTGGTCGATATCAGATTGGGCTGGAAAATGAGATGATTTGAGTTTTAATTCATACATCGCTAAAATTGCCTCCCCGACCTTTTCCGTTTGCAAAGTGGTTAGCTCCTTGAATGCCTCGCGTAACTTCAGCTTTGCTAATTTCCCATTCTTGTTTTAGAGCGGAGCGCATTGTTAATGCATGTTGGTTACGAGTTGACTTGCGATCGGCTTGCATGCAACTTTGAGGAAAACGCGCGATATCATGTGCCAAGGCTTCAGCCTTTTTGCGTGCTTTGCCCTCTGCTACAACATATTCGCATAGGCCAATTTTTAGGGCCTCTTCTGCATCTACGCGCCGACCAGTTAATATCAAATCAAGGGCGCGACCTTCGCCTACCAAACGGGGTAATCGAACTGTACCGCCATCTATAAGTGGTATTCCCCAGCGGCGGCAGTAGATCCCCATAAAGGCTGTTTCTTCCATAACGCGGATATCACACCAAAGAGCGAGTTCCATACCACCAGCAACAGCAGGTCCTGAAACAGCGGCTATAACAGGTTTTGACAATTCAAGACGACTTGGCCCCATAGCTGCCATGGGAAGTTCGCCATCTTCTGGAAAATCATAAGGATCGAGTGCCTCTGCACCTGCTAGTGAAGCTGCATGTTTCAAATCCCAACCTGCGCAGAAGGCTCCACCTTCACCCCAAAATACCGCAACTTTTGCTGTGACATCTGCATCAAACGATTGAAACGCCTCAAAAAGCGCTTCTGCGCTTTCAGGATCCATTGCGTTGCGTACTTCTGCGCGCGAGTGAATGACAGTCCAGATTGGGCCATTTTTTTCAATGCGGACACTCATATCAAAACCTTTCCATAGTTGCCGGCAAGATACTTTTCCCGGATTGCAAACTTTTGGACCTTTCCCGAACCCGTTAATGGAAATTCTGGTACATGCACCCATATCGATGGCGTCTTTTGAGGGGATAGATTTACACGGCAATGAGTTTGTAAATCATTTCGATCCAATGCACTTTCAGAGAGAATAAAAGCCGCTATAATTTCACCCCATTTCTCATTGGGCAATCCAACCACTGCCACTTGTGATACTTGAGGATGCATCACAAGCACCGCCTCTATCTCAGCCGGAAAATGGTTTTCACCCCCTCGGATAATCATATCTTTTACGCGACCTGTCACCCTTATAAAGCCATGGCTGTCCATTGTGCCAAGATCACCAGTATGCAACCATCCGTCACTATCGATGGCTGATACTGTGGCCTCTGGATTGTCATTGTATTCAATCATCACTGCATAAGAGCGTGCACAGATTTCCCCAACTTCTGCAATAGGAAGAACATTGTTATTTTCTGGCGAGCGAATTGAAACTTCAGTATGAGGGAGCGGTTGCCCAGCTGTTTCAACGATTTGTTTAATTGTTGAGCCAATGGGATTCAAAGAAATCATTGGGCTGTGTTCTGTTTGCCCAAAGGCACTGAGCAGATGACATCCTAAATTATCGTGCACTCTTCGAATGAGATCTGGAGGCACAGGCGCTCCACCCGTTGTAATGACTTCGAGTGAGGACGTGTCACGCGGATTTCGCTCAAGTGACTCTAATAGGTTAAACAACATTGTTGGCACGGCAAAACACGTTGTAACCTTCTGTTCTTCTATTAGCCGAGCAAAAATATCAGAATCAAAACGCTTAATGAGAAGCATCTTGCAGGCTGCTTGCAAACACCCCAAAGCGCCTGTCGCGCAGCCTGCCGTATGAAATAACGGCATGAAATTTGCCCAAACCGAATGTTGGGTTACATGTTTACGAGCGCAAAAAAGTCTTGCGTTGTTCACTAGGTTTTTATGGCTCAGTATAGCCCCTTTGGGGAACCCAGTTGTGCCCGAAGTGTACTGGATTTGGGCGGGGTCATCAGGGTGAACATTTGGAAGCAATGTTGGCCGATCTCCAATTTTGAAAAGTATATCTTTTCTATGGAGATTCACGGTCTCTCTTAGGTGAGTATTCCCTTTTGTCGCCTCTTTCGCGATTTCTTCCATCGGATTGCCCCGAAATTCATCAATCATGAACAAACCAACTGCGCCAGATTGGTCCAACACGTACTTTAGTTCAGCAGTTTGAAATGATGGGTTGGCAGTAACCAGTACAAGACCTGCTAAACCAGCAGCGTATTCTAAGAATATCCACTCAGGGATGTTGGGTGCCCACACAACTATTCTCTCACGGGGTGCAAACCGAGAAGCAAGAGTTTGAGCAAGGCTCTTGGCTTGATGTGCAAGTTCTGAATAAGTCCATGACTGTCCACATTTACCATCTTCTAAGACATCGACCATAGCGATTGAGTGAGGATTGCTGCTTGCGATTTCACGCAAGAGTCCACCAACAGAAATATCACGGATTTCAGTATCAGTTTGCGCGGGGAAATGGGACGTTTTGAGATGAAGGTTATACATGACTATTCAGCCGTGATTGGACGGTTTGGGATGGCGATCCGCTTACCTCTTGGGATAAGGCGCTCCTCATCATACATTGGCAATGTGCAGAGTTCGCCTTGTTGAGTTGAACCATCTGCACAGAGCACCTTCACTTTCGTGCCTGGTCCCATGGATGGATCGTCCATACGAACAATGCAGACCCCGCAGTCTTGATAGGGAGAGTAACCTGAAGAACATACACGTCCCACAATAGTTTTACTTACCTTCATTACTCGACCAAGCTGAGCGATGCCACCAGTTACGCGCATTCCCCAAGTTCGGGATGATTTATTAGCAACTTCCAACGCTTTACGTCCAATAAAATCACGATCATCAAAATCGACAAAGTTTCCAAGCCCGGCTTCGAATGGTGTCGTATCTGCTCCAAAATCTGATCCAGCATTTAAAAGTCCAGCTTCTATCCGGCGAGCACGAAAAACTGGTGTGCCTGTTAAAAGTATATCAAATTCGGCACCTACCGACATGATCTTATTACCTATTGCTGCGATATCGGTCTCGGGGAGAAGATATACTTCCCAGCCAAGTTCGTTCGTGAAACCTGAACGACTAATCCAGCAGGTCTGTCCCGCGATGCTTACTTTAGCGCAATCAAAATATCGGAATGGATCTGGTAAGTTTCCATCAAGTAGGGCGCAAAGCAGCTCTAGTGACTTTGGTCCTTGAATCTGACTGACCCAAACATTTGGATCACTGATTACAACGTTTAATCCTTCGGCGTGAGCCTTGTACCAACTGAATAAATCTCCGTCAGCCTGAGCCATCCAAAACCTCTCTTCAGCCAATCGTAGCAAAACTCCGTCAGTTATCATTCCGCCATCGTGGTAACAGGCAAACTGGTATGAGCACCTTCCAGGTTTGATCTTGCTGACACTGCGAGTAAATACTGTATTTAATAATGTTTCGGCATCGGGTCCGCTTATCTCGATGGGCAGCTCACCCGTGTTACGAAAAATAACATTTGAGCGTACCGCCCAGTACATCTCATCATCAGATGCAGTATTAAGTGCTTCTGGTGTTAAACGAGAATTGTAGAGGGTATATTCTGGATCATAAGGAAGCTCCATGTAGCTCAGCGGATGTGCAGGCATTGTCCGCGCAAGTTCTCGGGGTCTGTGTCCCTTATTTGGGATAGCTTTTGCTACAAAGCGAAAATCAGAAAGTTGTATTGTCATACTTGGTACCCGTTTGTGAATTTAAGACAGTATCTTCTATAGTAAGTATTCTTGTGGGCAATGTTACAGATACTCTAAAAAATTATCAAAATTAAAGATTTGCACATATTGTTCAAAATTATTAAACAAAATGAATGAAGTTTAGATCCTACGATTCTCTTAAAACCTTTCATGTGTTTGATTTTTATTCATAAAAATACCTCTCCAAAAAAACAAAACCTGCATCTTTATATATAATTTAAAATTCTTTTATTTGATAAATCCGACAAAACTTGTCGTTAATTTATTTTGATGAGATTTTTGAATGTTTGATAATTCACTTAATATTATTTATTATCATTTTACTAATTTGTTTTGGAGAAATTAAATGAGATCGCGCAAGCCAATTTCAGAGTTACCAACTCATGATGTGTTCAATATGCCACCATATATTGGTGATCAAAATCTTTGGCAAAATGACCAGGTTTTGAGAAAATGGTCGTCAGTTATGGATGGAGATAATCATAGAGACCATTTTGCAAAGGTTGGGACTGTCGTTGGTCTTGATGATACTTTTGAAAAAGCAAGACAGGCAAACAAAAATAATCCTGAATTGCAAGCTTTTGATCGTAATGGAATGCGTATTAATCACGTAGCATTTCATCCAGCTTATCATGACCTGATGGATTTAGCTATTTCAAATCAGATGCATAATTTTGCTTGGCATAATGAAGGTGATAGTGGCCATTTAGGGCAATCAGTTTTGTCTTATATGTTTAGCCAAGCAGAAGGTGGGGTTA
>Ga0208970_1000140_pt1 | contig 27438 bp, 26 predicted proteins | sample AOAMet2_C49A8_35_2_FD_188078 | JGI IMG/M metagenome (GOLD analysis project Ga0208970, IMG submission 188078) | Ammonia-oxidizing marine microbial communities from Monterey Bay, California, USA - C0912_C49A8_35 (SPAdes) | ecosystem: Environmental > Aquatic > Marine > Intertidal zone | place...
CAAAAGACCAAATGGAGGTGTCGTAAAACTAATCTCTAAGGCTAGCAAAATAATTACAGCGAACCAAATTAAGTCAAAACCAAGAGTTTGGGCCAGTGGAAAGAAAATTGGTACAGTTAATAGCATCATTGAAAGTTGATCCATAAACATTCCTAAAATAAGCAAAATGCCAAACATGATAAGCAACATCACTACTGGGGCTAGATCAAATTGAGTGGCCCATTTAATTAATCCTGCGCTTGCTCCTGAGAATGCTAAGAGTTGAGAAAAAGTTGCTGAACCGAAAATGATTAGTAGTGCCATTGTAGTCACTTTTAAAGCACCCGTGACAGAATTTTTAAAGCCATCCCAGGTTAACTTACCATAGAGGATCGCTAAACCCAATACACCTAAACACCCAAAAGCAGCAGATTCAGAGGGCGTTGCCCATCCGTTTAAAATTAGTAGGATAACACCTACAACAATCGACATCATTGGTAATACATCAACTACCAACAGCTTTACCTTCTCAACCCAAGAGCTTTTTTCCACCTCATAAGATGGTGCAGCTTCCGGATCCCAAATACACATTCCCAAAATTAAAATAGCATAGAAGCCAGCTAGCATCAGTCCAGGAACAACCCCTGCAATTAATAACTTACCAACATCTAAGTTCGCCAAAGTTGCTAATAATACAGCAAGAGCCGACGGAGGTATTAACATAGCCAAACCGCCAGTTCCTAAAATTGGGCCAATTGACATATGCTTTTTGTAGCCCCTTTTTTCCATTTCAGGCACCATTAGTGAGCCAAGTAAAGCCGTTGCACCCAAAGAAGACCCTGATAGAGTAGCAAAAGCGGTTCCTCCTGCGACTGTCACAAAAGACAATCTTCCTGGGATTTTACCCATTAATTTATCAACAGCTGAAAACATTTTATTTGCTAATCCAGTATGAAAAAATATCTCACCCATAAGTAAAAACATTGGTACAGGCATTAAATTAAAAGAAGTCACTGTTGGCAAAGCATTGTTGGTTAGTTGACCAATCCCACGTGACATTTGACGCAGTAAGTCACCACTACCACCCATAAAATATGTAGCGCCTACCATGTTTGCTGCTAAAAATGCCAAGGCTACTGGTACGCCTAAAAACATAAAAAATAGTATCATTCCCAAGAGGAAGGATAATGCTAAATACCACTCCATTAGAATTTTACTCTCAAAAAAATGTTATATCGTTGATTATTCATGAACCCCTGCCTCACCAGTGTGCATAGTCTCACTTCCAAAAATAAATCTAATGAAATTTAAGGCCATTAATGAAAAGCAAATGGGCATCGATATTAGAAGTAACCACTTTGGCATATCAAGTGATCGCATATCAGCATCACCATAGTTATATGCTTTCAATGTATTAAAACCCGAGTACCAAACCAAAAATAGACATATAACAAGACATAAGACAGCAATGCATCTTGAATATATACGAGCAGACTCTTTAGGCAATGCTGCTGTTAACATCTCAATAAAAACATGTCCTCGTATCCGAACGAGCCAAGGCGACGCAGCCATCACTATGTATAGCAATCCATACTCAGAAAACGTAAAAATATGAGAAGAGCCTGAAAAATTAAATGATCTGAGTGTAGCTTGAATTACAATACCAAACATAATCACAACAAGGTAGACACCAGCCAAAATGGCAAGTAAATTGCATATTTTATCAATAAAACGCATTATCACCCTCTAAAAAAACCTGGCACTACAATTAATGCCAGGCCATTTATATTATAGACAAACAATTATGGTGTATAATGCTTACGCAGTGCATCATAGCTTGTTGTATCACCAAGGGCGTCAAGACGACCTTTCATTCTACCCCAAGCTGCATCATCAGCTGTTTGAAGGTATTTAGCTGATCCCTCAGCACTATGAGAAACAAACTCCATTCCACCAGCTTTCAAAGCTGCTGCTTCAGCAACAACGTCTGCTTGTCTGTCATTATAAGACTTCTCTTCCCACTCAATTACAATATCTTGTAATAGTTTCTGAGACTCAGCAGATAATGCATTCCAACTATCATTATTGAAAATCACACCTATATCTGTGTTGTAAAACTGAGGATCAACTCGATATTTCATAAATTTGTCCCATTTCAAGTCCATCAATCCTATTGATGTCCAAGCAGCGGCATCCACAACTCCTTTTTCTAAAGCTGCATATACTTCTGTAGCTGGCATACCAGCAGTAGTAGCATTCATTGCCATAAAGAAAGCATGATAAATTGGATTATCCCGTAATTTCACCCCAGTAAGGTCAAGAATTCCATCAGCACCAAATTTTGGTTTCGCTGCACTATAAATGTGGAATTGAACTCCGCCATCAATCCAACCAAGATGGCGCACATTGAAACGTTTTTGGTGAGCGGCATCCATTAATGCTGCGCCACCGTTAGCTCTTGCTTCCATTGGATTAACTGTTGAAGCAACCATGGCATCAATTTCAGGAACTGATTTACCATAAAAACTTCCCGGTGTGTGAACCATGTCAATAACGCCATCGCGCACAGCGGCAGGTTGTTGGAACATTCCTATGGCTTCGGGCCCACCTTTGACTTCAATTTGTACAATACCTTTTCCACGAGCATTTATATCATCAACCATCGCTAAAAATGTTTGAGTGTATACTAAAAAACCAGGAAAAGCATGAACAGCAGTAACTTTATCTTCAGCGTACGCAGACGTTGAAGCTAACATTGATGCAAAACTAGCCGCAGCTATCGCACCAGTAGCTTTTAAAGAAAGCTTATTAAAAAATTTCATTATTTTATCTCCATGAGTGTTTATCGGCAGATACAAAACTTAATAGTTAAGATTTATAAGCATGATGATAGGCAATATTTAAATGCATTTGCAAGCAAATACATTTAAATTCGAATATTAAATTGTATATCACTTAATTAAGACCCGAACTATCTGCCTTAACTCAATCCTTCAGCCAAATATCTGCTACATGTTTTGATCAAAAGTTCATTATTTTCTGGAAATGATAATGAAAAACGCATGAACCCTTCTAAACCAGTCTCACGCGTTCGATTAACAATGATTCCTGCTTCATTAAATAGAAACTGCACTAAGCCTTCTATAGTTTGCGCATCTTGATTATTCGTACTAGCAAGTAAAAAATTTGCACGACTTGGAAGCGTGTGGACTCCAACTTCAAGTAGAGCCCGCGCTACCCTTTCTCTTTCATCAATAATCAAATTTACCCTGCTCTGAATTTCTTCAATGTCATCTAAACTTGCTTTGGCAGCTGCTTGAGCCATCGCATTTACACTTCCCATACCTCTCGCAGCATAAAATCCTGATATCATTTCTGTTGGAGCATGGCACCATCCAACCCTTAAACCAGCCAATCCAAAGGCTTTTGAAAATGTTCTTGTTACAATCACGTTTTCATATTGATCAACTAAATTATGAATTTGGCGGCAATAATCAAAACTGACAAACTCTCCATAAGCTAAGTCTAAAACTAGCGCTACGTTAGTTGGTATATTTTCGATTAACCGTCTAATTTCGCCCAATTCAATAAATGTCCCTGTGGGGTTATTTGGGTTAGCCATAAATATAAGTTTTGTTTTTGAACTGACCTTACCTAATATTTGGTCAACATCAGTGCAAAACAATTTTTCTGATGCCTTTACCAGTTTTGCATTTAATCTATTTGCTGCTAAAACAAATTGTATATAGCCAAATTCAGAAATTAAAATTTCATCATCTGAAGAAACAAAATTTCTCGCTATAACATCAATCAGTTCCTCTGAACCATTTCCACAAATAACTTTTTCTTTTTTAATATCATAAACATCTTCAATTTTACTTCGAAGATCAAAACACATGGGATCACCATAAGACCCCGCACTTTGTTTGATTTTTTCAATCGCTAAAGCAATTTTTTTTGTGGGCTTGAAGGGTAACTCGTTATACCCAAGATTTATTGTATCAAGTCCAAGTGGCTGAGATATTGAAATTCTATCTCGCACTGGTAGTGACTTAATATAACTAGTCGGTTTCATATTATCTGATTTATTTTGGGTCAATCTATTATTAAAATCATTATAAAACTTCTTTTGAGGCTCTTGCTATACCCTCACGAAGAATTGCGACCATGTCATCTATTTGTTTTTTCGTGATGATCAGAGGAGGTGACATAACGCAGATATTTCCAATTGGCCGAACAATCATTCCAAGTTCAACACAATGCTTGTCAATTATTAAGCCGAGCTTTTCAGCAGCATCTTCTTTTGAATGACACTCCACGGCGGCCAACATTCCAATAGTTCGCACTTCTTTAACTAACGGCATTTCTGCTAACTCATTCAATTTTTTGCAAAAATAAGGTATAATATCGTGCACATGATTTAGAATATTTTCATCTTCTATAATCTTTATATTTGCCAACCCAACTGCACAACTTACAGGATGCCCAGAATATGTATAACCATTAGCTAAAGTACTATCATCTCCTGAATTTTTGACAATATTATCTAATAATTTATCAGAAACAGCATACCCTCCCAAAGGGATATATCCTGATGTTATACCTTTTGCGAAGGTTATAATATCTGGTGTTATTCCAAAGACCTCTTCCGAAGCAAACCAGGATCCACAGCGTCCAAAGCCAGTAACAACTTCATCTGAAATATATAAAATATCATTTTTTCGACAAATCTCTAAAGCACCTTTTAGATATCCCTCTGGAGCAATATTGACTCCACCCGAAGCTTGCACAGGCTCAGCAATAAATACAGAAATATTGTCAGCGCCAATTTGTTTGATGCGATCTACCAATTCGTTCAGTAAATAATCACAAAAACCATCTTTGGACACTCCTTCTGGCAAACGTGATGAATTTGGTGAAGTTAAGAATGAGACTGGCTCATGATCTAAATTAAATTTTGTTTTACTAGTGGGATCGCCACAGCAAGCAGCTGATAAATGTGTGCTCCCATGATAACTACCATCACGGGCAAGTATGATCTTCTTTTCAGGTTTTCCTCTTGTATTTTGATAAAACTGAACCAACCTCAGAGCTGAGTCCACTGCGGTTGATCCGCCCGAAGTGAAGAATACATGATTTAGATCACCTGGAGTGAATTCTGCAATTTTTTTCGACAATAAGGCAGCCGGACTATTTGTTGTATACCACGGCGAGTTATATGATAACTGCATAGCTTGATCAGACATCGCACGCGCTATTTCTTTACGTCCATAACCGACCTGAGAACACCACATCCCAGCTGGAGCATCAATTAAACGCTTACCATTTGAGTCTATAAGATAGATATTTTCAGCTGAAGTAATTATTGGTCTTATTTCCTTACCCAATTTTTCCAAATCATCCCATGGCTGGATGAGATGATCCTTAGCCGCACTTTCAATCGTAAAAATATCATTTAGCTTTGTCATATTAGCTCCTGTAGACAATCGTTCGGAAAAATACTTATGATAAATAGCAGGAAAGTCAATTCCATCTTATGCAAACTTAAGTATTCAAATATTTGAATAAAAATTGCTTATAAATTATTTAGTATTCTTTAAAAATTAAACTATTTCCAAACCTAAAATTTTGTGTCACCGATAGTGGAGTTTATTATTTGTGGAAAATATAAAAGTGCAATTATTATTACCCTGGATCACATTAGGCTATATGGGAATAGTATGGGGGCTGTCATTTTCCTTAAGCAAAATTGCCGTTGGATTAGGAGGCACGCCAGTAGGATTAACATTTTGGACGTGCCTATTAACGGGCTTGATATTGCTTATTTTTAGCTGGATTCGTGGACAAAAATTAAGATTTAAACTCAAAGATCTGCGTGTAATGCTATTATTAACATTTCTTGGAGCTATGCTTCCCAATATGTTTTTTTATTATGCAGCTTCTCATGTTAGTGCCGGAATTCTATCTATCACGGTAACCGTAATACCCATTGCAACTTATGCTCTTTCTCTATTGCTTAAGTTAGAAACTCTTTCAGCTCGCCGAGTTACTGGAGTGTTTTTTGGAGTCGGTGCTATTCTTGTTTTAGTTTTACCTGAAAATAGCTTGCCAAATAAAAATGAAATAATTTGGGTTGTTGTGGCATGCTTGAGTTCTATTTGCTATGCACTTGAAAATATTACACTTGCCCTTCGTGGAATTGATGGGATTGGTCCAGTTAGATTATCATGTGGTATCAACTTATTAGCAGCATTGATTTTAGGTACATTCTCATTTTTTACTGACAATTTTATGCCTATTCCACTTCCTGTAAATAGCCTTACATGGACTATAATTGGACTATCTTTGATCGGTGCAACTGCATACACACTCTTTGTTTTAACAGTTGCTAAATCTGGACCACTTTTTGCAAGCCAGGTTGCGTTCTTGGTAACAATATCTGGAGTTTTATGGGGTATGTTCCTATTTGGAGAGGCACATTCTAATTGGGTTTGGCTATCATTGGTAATTATGTTGATTGGGATGGCGTTAGTATCACCGAAAAGCAAAGAATAAATTTTTATAAAAAGAATATATTAGAATTAGTGCAAAAAAAGGCAAATTTAATGAGTAACTCTTTATGCGTAGTGTTTTTTTAATGTTGCTGAATTATGTTTAAGTTAAAAATTCTCTCCGCTAAAGCGATACCAATATTATTTTGGAGCTCACCTAAAGCTCTTACTTTAAAACCAAAATTTATTTCAGTAATATTTTTAATAATCGGACTTGTATTGTTTGGACTTGGAGAAGCCTTATTGATCTCTGCTGGTATTGGGGTGAGTCCTTGGACAGTATTTGGACAAGGCATTTCAAATGTATTAAACGTAAGTATTGGCTTTGCAACTTTTATAATAAGTCTTTTTGTATTACTTTGCTGGATACCTTTAAGGCAAATTCCTGGTATTGGCACTGTACTAAACGTAATTATTATTGCTAGTGTCTTAGACTACTCGCTCCCATACTTGCCCTCTCCAGAAACATACATTTTGAGGCTTACTCAAGTAGTACTAGGCGTAGTTATAACTGGGTTTGGTGGAGGAGTGTATCTCATTGCCAACTTAGGTCCCGGTCCAAGAGATGGATTAATGACTGGTTTGCAACGTATATCCGACTTTCCAATTGCTTGGGTGCGAAGTGGAATTGAGCTTACTGTTGTATTAATCGGATGGATTTTAGGTGGGGTTGTCGGGGTTGGTACGTTGGTTTTTGCCTTTGGAATTGGTCCTTCTGTTGCTATAAGTATTTACCTTTTAGCTAAGTATATTAATAAGTCATAAAATTAATAGTAGATTTTGGATTAAATTTTATAGGTATTAAAAATGCATAAACATTTTGCTAAAAGAATGCTGGGTGTAAATCCATCAGCAATAGACGAACTATTAGCTCTTGGCGCTGATCCAACTATTATATCATTTGGTGGAGGCTATCCTGACGCTTCTTTATTTCCAAAAAAGCAGTTAAATCAAATCTTCCATGATATAATCAACGATCCAAGTGGTTCTACTATGCAATATGCACCATCAGATGGGTTGCCAGAATTACGCCAAGAGATTGCAAACTTAATGAAAGAAGATGGTACTACCTGTGAGGCTGATGATGTTTTAATTCTTCAAGGCTCGCAACAAGGAATTGATTTTGCTTCAAGAATGCTAATCAACCCCGGTGATACTTTAATCACTGAAGATCCAACTTTTCTGGGTGCATTACTTGCATTTAACCCCAATCAACCCAATTACGCGGCAATACCAATGGATGATTACGGTATGCGGATGGATGTGCTTGAGACAGTTTTAAAATCCAATTCAAACTGTAAGATGATATATACAATACCTGATTTTCAAAATCCAACTGGTGTAACAATGAGCCTAGAGAGACGCAAAAAACTAATGCTTTTGGCAAATTCGTATGATGTAATTATTTTAGAGGACACACCATATCGTCATATACGATTTGAAGGCAAAAGCTTACCAACTCTCAAATCTTTAGATACCCAAAACCGAGTGATCCACTTGGGAAGCTTTTCAAAAATTTTAGTTCCCGGTTTGCGAATTGGTTGGGCCGTGGCAGAGAGAAGTATAATAAAAAAGATGGGGCTGCTAAAGGTTGCCGCAGATACACAAACCTCAACCCTGAATATGGCAGCAACAAATATATTCCTTAAACGATACGATTTAGGTAATCATATAACTAAACTCAGAAAAGCATACTTAACAAAAAAAGAATTAATGTTAGAGCAAATAAAAAAACACTTTCCTGAAAATGTCCAGATTACCAACCCAAGTGGAGGGCTATTTACTTGGGTAACATTCGATAAAAAATTTGATACTTCAGAGTTCATGAAAAAAATAGCACTTCCAGAAGCCAGAGTGGCATATGTTCCGGGTGGTAGCTTTTTTCCAGTTAAGGAACAAAAAAATCATGCACGGATCAATTTTTCATCTCAACCAGAAGATGTTATCTGCAAAGGTATTTCTGCTCTAGGGCAATCACTCAGAAACTACGAAAAACGTAACACAAGTTAACCTAGAGTTTGCAAATTGTAGAAAATGGTAAAAAAACCTTGAATGCTCAAGTAAAAAATTGTTACACGATATCACTAAATTTTTAAAGGAAATTGTTCAATTATGAGTGAACCTAAACCAAAAAAAACAGCACCTAAAGAAGTAAGTTCAAAAGAGGTTAAAAAAACAGATTCAGGTAAAACAACTGAAACTAAGCAAGAATCTACAACCACAAAGAAAGCAGAGCCCAATAAGTCTGCTTCTCAATCCTCGATAAGCCATTTTTCAAGCGTTTCAACACCAGCCTACCGCTCTGGTTGGGAAAAAATATTTGGTAATAAGAGCAAGTCAGAAGCTTCAAAGGAGTTTAGCAGTAAAACCAATCCTGAACTTCCTAATGAAATTTCGATAACTAACAATCATATTGATACCAATTTAAGAGTTCTACTTCAAAAAACACTCGAACTTAAGGCTAAGGAGCAGGGAGTAAATCTGATAGATGAAGAAACATTAAATAGTGTTGAATATCACGTAATCTGTAAAATTAAATGAATTAAGTTATATTAATTTTTACAAGAAAATGACTAGTATATTATTTTTAAAATCTGGCTTTGAAAATATTTTCTGGTTATTTAATAATAACAAACTTTATCCTGTTCTTCAGATTACAATGACAAGGCGATTAAACCGATAAAACTTCTTTTAAATAATCATTCCATAATAGGCGCGCCACCCTCAGAAGATCGTTTTTCAATAAAGTTAGCTAATCGATCTGAAACTTCCTTTCCCGTCTCGGGTTGCTCGTAATTCTCTAAAGTATTCTTCCAAATATCTGTTGCACGTTCATAAGCAGTTTTTGCACCTGCTTTGAGCCAAGTACCATTATTTGATAAGTCAGAAACAAGTGGAGAATAAAAAGCTGTTTGGTAACGATCCATGGTATGTTTTGCCGCAAAAAAATGACCACCAGGTTCTACTTCTCTTAATGCATCAAAACCGATCTCCGCTTCTGTTGCTTCAGTTTTTGTGCATAATTCAGCAACAGTTTGAAGAGCTTCAATATCTGTTATATATTTTTCATATCCAAAAGTAAGACCACCTTCGAGCCAGCCTGCGGCGTGAATTGTTAGCGAGGCGTTTGCCATAAGAGAACCCCATATTCCTGACATATTTTCTGTTGTACCTTGGGAATCAGCAATATTGGAAGCAGACCCAGCGGCTGATCGCCAAGGTAATTTTATATGTCTAGCAAGTTGCCCAGAACCAATTTGCATTTTAATGTGTTCTGGTGTGCCAAAGGCTGGAGATCCAGATTTCATATCAACATTAGATGCAAAACCACCATAACTTACAGGCGCTCCTGATTTAACTAACTGCGCTAATGTTATTCCTACTAGTGCTTCAGCATGTTGCAATGTTAGCGCTCCCGAAACTGTTATCGGCGCCATTGCTCCAGCAAGACAAAAAGGAGTGATTATAGTCATTTGATTTGCACGAGCAAAATCAATAATCCCTTGAGCCATTGGCCTATCCAGCATTCGTGGAGAATTTGAATTGATCACAGTAGTTCCCCAAACACCACCGTTCCATTCTTCTTCGCTCAAATTCAATCCTAGCCTGATCATTTTAAAGCTATCTTGGGTTTGTTTGGTACCCCGTGCATAAACAAACATTGGTTTATCTGAAAATTCCATTTGCGCTTGCATTGTTGAATAGTGACGTAAGTGGGTGGCAATATCTTGCGGTTCAGCTGATGGTCCTAATTTATGTATCACATCAAAACTTTGGTGTAATTTTATTGTTTCAATGTAAGCGTTCAAATCACCAGGTCTTCGACCTCGCTCTCGATCAAATATATTTGGACACCCAGCGCCAGGTGAAAATATTAACGCACCATTTTTATATGTTAGAACATTCTCAGGATTTGCTGCTGACAATATGATCGAACTTGGAGCTGTCTTTAACGCAGAAGCAACTATATCCTCACCAATAAAGACCATTTCATCCTTCACACGTGCTCCAGCACTTTTAAAAATATCTCTCGCTTCTGGCAGTAGGGTTTTAATTCCAAGGGTTTGGATAACTTTGAGTGCAGTATTATGTATTGATACGATCTCATCACTACTAAAAATAGTCTGCGGATCAAAAGGATGTTTAAGCTGTCGGTAACGTTGTGAACGAGAAATCTCAGATACCATTGGTCTCGATCGTCCACCACGACGTTTAGTACTCATGTTTAATTACCATCGTATATAAAAATTTTCATTAAGTATTTACCATTACATCATATCAAAGTTGGTTATGTTAAGTTTTCTAGTACGTCATAAACGGTCATAATGTCCTCTCGTGTACAATAGAATTGCCCAGCAGTCATTCTGATAACAAATTGGTCTTCATGCATTGTTTGAGTTAGGTAGATTGTTCCATCATTATTTATTTTTTTAAGCAAAACTTCAGTTGCCTCATTTGCGTCTTCACCAACTGGAGCGTATTGAAACGTAAAAAGTGCTAATCTACTATTCGTTATGACCTTAAATTTTGGATTTGAGTTGATTTTTTCTTCTAAATCCTCAACCCATTTTATATGATTTCTAATCATATTTCGCAATCCATTAAGACCATAAGCTCGCAACAAAAACCATAACTTCAATGCCCTGAATCTTCGACCTAATGGGATAGTCCACTCGTTAAAATTAGTGACTTCATCTTGCTCTAAAGTTTGAAGATAGTCAGGTCGGAGTCCCAAGGTATTTATCTGTGCAGTAGGATCAGATAAAAATTGTACAGAACAATCTGCTTGTGCTCCAAGCCATTTGTGAGGGTTAAAAACGATGCTATCAGCATCTTCAATACCATTCCATAATTTGCGATATTCAGGGCAGATCATTGCTGATCCCGCCCATGCGGCGTCAACATGGGTGTATAGTCTATACTTTTTTGCTATTTTAATTATTGATTTTACGTCATCAAATGCACCAATTGATGTTCCACCGATACAAATAATTATACCAGCTGGTTTTAGATTATTGGCAATATCGCTCAAAATAGCCTGCTCAAGCAAATCTGCTCGCATTTCAAAATTATCGTTAGTCTCAATTTTGATGAGATTTTTTTGCCCAATACCTGAAATTCTAACAGCTTTGTCAATCGAAGAATGTGTTTGAGCTGAAGCATATATACGTAATGGGCTTTGCTGAAAAAGACCTTCCTGCAAACCGTTGTGTCCAAGAGCTAATTCTCGCATCGTTAGGACAGCAGAAAGTGTTGCTGTTGTTGCGGCATCATGTATGGTTCCTGTGAAATGTTCCGGCAAACCAAGTGCTGAGCGCAACCATTGCACCATAACTTGCTCTATCTCGGTAGCTGCAGGAGAAGTTTGCCATAACATGCATTGTGCAGCAACTGTATTAACTAATTGTTCCGCAATGATTGATGCTACTGAAGCATTAGAGGGAAAGTAGGCAAAGAACCTTGGATGCTGCCAGTGGGTCATTGCATCTGGAACAATGTTTTCAAAATCTTTAAATATTACCTCTGGATCTTCTGCATCCTCAGGAGGTTTACTTGGCAGAAGTGAAGCTATCGACCCAGGAGTGATATTTGGTCGAACTGGTTTTTTTTCAACATTTTGCAGATAATCTGCACCCCATTCTGTGGCTCTATTGGACCATTTTTTGTAATCTATTATTTCCACAGATTTTTCTCCTAATACTAATTGCAAATATACTTAGCCAATATATGTTTTTGAAAACCATTTCTCTATGTTGAGCTCTGTTATTTATAAACAAGTTTTGCACTTGGTCTGAGCACCACAGCATCAGCAATTCTTTTTACGTTTGGAAATTCTTCGACTTTGGGGTGGTCATTTGTGGAAGAGAACCAAGTAGTCAACATAAATAAGTAAAGGTCTACAGCACTAAAGCGTTCTCCTAGAACCCACTTGTTGTTGCCTATTTGGTCATTAATTACGGTCCAAGTTTCTCGCAACCTTCTAATCCCTCGCCTTTGAGCACCTACTTCACCTTCAATTGAATCAGTAAACCGATCTGGGTAATAGAAGGTTTGAAATGCAGTCTGAACAGAGTTAGAAAAATAAACCAGTGTTTGAAGAAATAATGCTCTATCTGGGTCATTAATTTTGGGTGCTAAATTCATTTCAGAATGGCGATCACATAAAAATATTGTTATTGCGGCACATTCGTACATGCCAGTATCATCGAACATAAGAACTGGCACCCAACCATTTGGATTAATTTTAATTTGTTCTGGCGGTCTTTGCTTGCTTCGATCTTTGGTGGATTGAATCAGCTCATAAGGCTGCTCCAACTCTTCAAGAACCATCTGAATTCCCTGAGATGCACTTCCATCAGCATAAAATAGTTTATAAGTCATATTTTTCCTTTCTCAGCTCTCTCAGAAACTTTAGTAACTCAATATGTCCAGTCTTCTGTATAAGGCCGCAATTCAATCTCATTACTCCAAGCTGATTTTGGCTGTAGATGCGTTAACCAATAGCTTTCAGCTACATCGTTTGGATCTGCTAGGATATCAGGGCTATATTTAGAACCGTAAGATTCTTTCATATAGGGCACATCCAGATCACAATCTAATCTAACATGTATGATGTGAACACCTTTATCTGCATAAGCCTTTGAAAGGCTTTGCGACAATGCGCGTAATCCAAATTTTCCAATCGAATAAAGCGAGTAGGATTTTGACCCCCTATAAGCTGCCGTTGCACTAGAAAAGAATACACTGCCCTTAGAGTTTTTTATCATTTGTGGTAATACTGACTTAGCAGCAGCAAATGCACCTATTACTTCAGTATTATAAACTTCTGTAAGTTGCGCGTAAGAGATATCTAAAGGTTCACATTTTGTGAACTCACCTCTCACATTATAGATTAAAACTTCAATTTCACCCATTTCATCAATAATGTTTGAGATTGCTTTCTCAATAGAAATAGGGTTTTGCGCATCAGCAAAAAAATGCTTTACGTAAGATCCAATTTTGTTAACTGCTTCAATTGCTGAAGCGCTCCCCTCGAGTGAACGTGAAATTAATGCTATGTTGTACCCCTGATTAGCAAATTTCTTAGCGAGAGCTTGTCCTAGTCCCTCTCCTGCTCCAACAATGGCGCAAACTAATCCCGGCATTTAAAACTCTCATCAAAAAAATATTTGCAGATATACCCAATATCACGCAGAAAACTACTTTAATCAATGAAAATTATCCATAAGACGAAGAGAACTTCTCTAAATCTAAAACTTAAATATCAGAGACATGTGGTTTTCATTATCAAGATTGTAAAATCTCTATGAACTTAAGTCCGAATCGCTTGGTTTTTGCTATACTCATACCTGGAATTTGACCCAACTCGTCAATATTTTTAGGTCGTCTTTTAACGATATTTCGTAATGTCGATGCGGAGCATGAAAGAGGTTTTTCTGTTGCAAACTCACCCTTTTCCAAAGTCTTTTGGGCGTCTAATAACCGATCAAAAATGCTAGCTTCTGGTTTGCCTGCCATCTTACGACGAACTGGATGTACTTTTAACTCTTCTCCAGTAATAATAGTTAAAAAAACTTGCCCATATCTTTCCAGTTTTTTTGACCCAACTCCACTGACTGCTGCCATTTCATCTAAAGAAGTTGGACGCTTCTCAGCCATCTCAATTAGTGTTTTATCATTAAAAACAATATACGCTGGAACCTTTTGCTGCTCAGCTAAAGCTCGTCTTTGAGCCTTAAGTGCTGATAAAAGTGGTGCGTTCTCTTCTGACACAAGGGATTTAATTCTCTGTTCGCGATCTTTTGCATCAGTAATACTATCCATTCGCAGTTGTATTTCGGCTTCTCCTCTCAATAATGGCCGGGCATTTTCAGTAAGACGCAATCCACCATGTCTTTCTGGGTCAGGGCGAATTAAATCATAACCCATCATCTGTCTAAAAATTGCCTGCCATTGAGCCTTACTGTGCCCTGAGCCCACACCAAATGTTGGTATATCGTTATGACCACGTTGTTGAACTTTATCAGATAATTTACCCATTAAAATATCAATTAAATGTCCTGAACCAAACCATTCTCCAGTTCTGAGAATGGCAGAAAGGGCCATGCGAACCAATTCAGTACCATTAAATAAATCAGGAGGATTATCACACAAATCACAATTATTACATTTAACGCTTTTATCACCAAAATACTTGAGTAAAACATTTCTTCTACATGTTTGAGCTTGTGCTAATCCGAGCAATGCGTTTAGCCGTGCATGGTCTGCTAATTTGCGATCAACTGGTGCCATTCCCTCATCAATTTGCGATCGACGAAGCCTAATATCCTCAGCACCAAAGAGGGTTAAGGTTTCTGCGGGAGCACCATCACGCCCTCCTCGTCCTATTTCTTGATAGTAAGATTCAATAGATTTTGGCAAATCTGCATGCGCAACCCATCGCACATCAGGTTTATCGATACCCATCCCAAAAGCAACTGTAGCAACAACAATCAAGCCGTCTTCCCGTTGAAAACGAGCTTCAACAATACGCCGTTCTTCTGCATCCATGCCACCATGATAATGACAAGCAAGAGCTCCATCTTCGCGTAGGGCCTGAGCCAATGTCTCAGTTTTAGCGCGCGTTCCACAATAAACAATTCCTGATTGATTGTGTCTAACTTCTGCGAATTTTAATATTTGTCGCCGTGGTTGATCTTTAGCAGCAAACGCTAAATGAATGTTTGGGCGATCAAAACCATGTAAAAAACTATCGTGTTCAACCCCATCAAAGAGCTTATTTATAATTTCAGTGCGAGTTTCCTCATCAGCTGTTGCAGTAAATGCTGTGATTGGGACATCTAATGCTTTTCGCAATTCACCTATACGCAGATAATCTGGCCTAAAATCATGTCCCCACTGAGATACACAATGTGCCTCATCAACGGCTATCATGCTCACACCAATTCTTCTCAGCATACCTAGGGCCGACCCAGCAGCAAGACGCTCAGGCGCGATATAAAGTAATTTCAATTTTCCCTGCTCTAAATCCTCCCAAACCATGTCGATTTCTTCCTGCGTATTACCAGAAGTAATTGCACCAGCTTTGATGCCCAGCTCTTGTAAAGCGCGAACTTGATCACGCATTAAGGCTATTAATGGCGAGATCACAACAGTTACTCCATCACGCATTAGCGCCGGCAATTGAAAGCACAACGATTTGCCGCCACCAGTAGGCATTATAGCCAAAATATTTTTTCCAGCTATTGACGCTTGAATGATTTCTTCTTGGCCTGGTCTGAAAAAATCAAACCCAAATACATCTTTCAATAGTGCGTTATGGGCCATTATATTTCCAATAATATGGGTTTTTGTGATAATGGTGCCCGGGGGCGGATTTGAACCACCGACACGAGGATTTTCAGTCCACTGCTCTACCCCTGAGCTACCCGGGCACGGGTAAAAATAAAAACTTAAGTTCGGGACGTTCTATGGCAGCTGGTTCAATCTGTCCAGACCTCAATTAACAGTTTTAACGCTAATTAATAAATGTTTTATCTACCTTAATATCTTTTTCAATTTTATCGTTTTCATCAAGTTCTTTGATAGGTATTCTATAACTCCCTTTGAGCCATTTACCGAGATCCTCCTCTGAACAACGTCTTGAGCAAAATGGCTTGTATTTTTCTTTTGGTGCTCCCGCACATATTGGGCAAGTCATTTTGTTACTCCTAAAGTTGCACACGTTCTCTTTTTCTTTGCAGTTCAAATAAACCCATTTGAGTCCAACCCACCAGAGAAGACTCAACTGAATCAATTTTGAACGCTTTAGATAAAGCTACATCAATTTTTTTTCGAAGGTTTTTTGGCATAGGAATAAAATCAATTACAACCTGGCCGCCTAAACCTCGCAATCTAAGCTCTTTTGGCAATACTTCAGCAGCTTTTAAATTTATATTTAATGCGGATGACACACCCCCAATTGAATTAACATCGACTGTTATCATTGCTTTGGTTATTTCAATGAACATCGATGCACCCTCTCCAAGCTTAACATAGGATTGGCTTAACGCTTCTATCTGCTCATAAACACCAACTTTATCAAAAGCGTCTTCTCCCGTAATAATGCTTGCAGAGCTTAGTTCTGGCCACTCCCGCCACGCATAATCAGAAGGATCTGCTCCATCTAATAAAAGCTCAGGATCACCTTTGCCATCTCGCATTACAATTTGCGCAAGTTTCCAAGTATTCTTTATATCAGAAGAAATTTCTCTTTCATCTGCGTCTATGCAGGAAGATCTCATAATCATACCGAACTCAGGATTTTCACCAAGAATTTCCTCTGACATAATTCTTAGATTTCCTCGCACTTCTTCATTCTTTATTTTACGTGAAATATTCAACCCAGGAGAAAAGGGTGTGACATGCACATATTTGCTTTTGAATATAACTCTTTGAGTTAACGAGGGGGCTTTACCATTTTCAGCTGAGGTGGTCACTTGAACTATGATTGTCTTTCCAGGACTTAAACCTTTAGACAACTTTAGAAAACCTTTTTGTGCATTATCAAGAGTTACAAAGGCACCATTTAATCCTTTCAACGTTTGACCAACGGTCCCTCTATAAATTGCTCCTGGTATAGGTTCATTTCCACTTATAGGCGCGATTACAAAATCTACCAATTGACCATTTTCGACCAAAGCACCTGCTGATCGGCCCTCTAATTGTGAAAAAGCAATATTCATTCCCTTCATGGAGTCCAACCCAAAGATTTTAACAAGCTAATTGTTTGAGCAATTGGCAACCCTACAACTCCAGAATACGAACCAGAAATCCATGGGATAAATTCAGAGCCTAATCCTTGGATCGCATAACCCCCCGCTTTTCCCTTCCATTCTCCAGATGAGATATAATAGTCAATATCGTGCGAAGATAAGTTTTTAAATTTAACACTAGAAATTACGGATTTTTTTCTGATTTCCTGGGCATTTTTTACTGCAATAGCTGTTATAACTTTGTGCCTTCTTCCAGACAATAACTTTAAAAATTTTATTGCTTCATCAGGATCTTTGGGTTTTCCCATTATTCTTCTGCCAACTGAGACAGTGGTATCAGCAGTCAAAATAATTTCATCAGCACCACCACTTATTGCATTAACCTTTTCTAGGGCAATCCTTTCGCAATACTTAATGGGAAGCTCTCCAGCTTTTGGTTCTTCATCAATATCAGCCGGTATTATTTTAACTGGTACAATATTTGCTTGTTTTAAAATCTCTAACCTACGAGGACTAGCTGATCCAAGTATTAGTTTCATTTACTATTTAAATCTATAATTTATTCGGCCTTTTGTAAGATCATAAGGAGTCATTTCAACTAGAACCTTATCTCCTGCCAAGACCCGAATACGATTTTTTCGCATTTTTCCAGCAGTATGCGCAATAATCTCATGGCCATTCTCCAATTCAACTCTGAAAGTTGCATTGGGTAAGAGTTCTTTTATTTCTCCTGGAAACTCTAGTAATTCTTCTTTGGCCATATTTACTCCCGCTTTTTTAAATTTTGTATTAGATTGTTAGGTCAATGTTGAAAAATTTCAAAAAAATCAAGTACATTTCATTAAAAATAGTAATTTCGTCACTGATGTTCTAATAAAATGTTATTTTTAACACGTATTTTACCCAACTAGAAACCATTTAATCTTTTTATTCCAGAAAATTGAAATCAAAATAAAAATTTAAATGCTATTTATTATTAAATTTAGTCGAGATCAGATTATCAATTTGATCTCTTATGGCTCTGTAAATAATTAATTTATCTTCTCTGCGTTCACTATTAAAAATAGGATCTCCAACTTGCCAATACTCAACTTTTGGTTTCACACTATTAATTAATTTAGTTGCCTTTTTATAAGATGCCTCAGAAAGAGCAACGACCATATCAAACTCAATCATATGATCACCAAGCGCTTCCATTTCATCAAAATTTCTCACCTGATGTCTTCCTAATTCAACTCCTATTTCTTTACATACAGCAATAGTGAAACCATCAATTTCTTTTTCAGACTCCACACCAACTGATTGAACATAAATTGAGGTTCCAAAATGTTTTTTCATCAAACCTTCGGCTATAGGAGATCTAATCGAATTATGATCGCAGCAGAAAAGAATAGACGTTGGTTGTTCCTTGTTACTCATCTTTCAACCTTTAAAATGAAGAACACAAATTAACGTAAACAACCTACGCGCTGTTAACTTATCAAGATTAATTTTGTTTTCTAATCGTTCTTGCAATAGCCTACCTCCCTCATCATGAATTCCACGACGCCCCATATCAATGGCTTCAATCTGAGCTGGTGGAAGTTTTTTTACTGCATCATAATACGCCTCACATATCTGAGCGTAATCTTTAATTACCTGCCGCAAAGGTGTTAAAGACAAAGCTACAATTGTTGCAGGCTCATCTAAATTTGTTTTTACGTCAAATGCTAATCTACCTTCTCTTATTCCCAAAGTAAGTTTGTAAGGACCGTTTGGTGGCTTTGCTTCAGAACGGGTTGGTAAAGAAAATGAGTTTTCTTCTAGTAAATCAAATATGGCAACTTTTCTCTCTTGGGCGATTTCAGGCGTTGGAACTGCAAGCTCTTGATCTTCGATATCAATTTGAATTAAATCTTTCATTCTTCGTGTTTCGGCTTGGTTTTTGAAGGTGCCTTATATGGCCTGGTAACGTCTTGAAGATTAACATCCAAACATTCTGCTGCAATCAAAATATATGCTTGATCTGAAAAAGTCAGAGTAAATTTACCACTAATATTATCCTCATATTCAAATTTTAACGATAAAAGAGAGTAAATTTTATTTACATCAGTTCGTGATAAAGACTTACTAGAAACTTTTTTCACATCTTTAAACAACAAAAGGCTTCTAACTCTCTCAGGCTCATCATAAGATTCTTCCCATCGAAAACGGTGCAAAAGAAGAGCAAGTCTTCGTTTGCTACTTTCCCAAGATATGTCTGGTCCTAAAACTATAGAGTCCTGGCATAACGTTGAGATGACTTGGAGGTCCTCTAAATCTAATGCCCTCAACCTAATTGGATTAGAATAAGCATCTTCATATTTTGCATCAATTGCCACTACGAACTTATCCTTTCAATTAATGCACCACAGTTACTTAATTTCTCTTCAACATTTTCATACCCACGATCCAGATGATATACCCTATTAACTATAGTTTGTCCTTCCGCAGCTAAAGCCGCTAAGATCATTGAGATTGATGCACGCAAATCAGTAGCCATTACGGGAGCTGCCTTAAGCTTACTCACACCAGTCACTTTTGCTAGCCCACCACTTACCTCTATCTGGGCTCCCATTCTAATCAACTCTGGCGCATGCATAAATCTATTCTCAAAAATAGTTTCATGCAAAAGCGAGGTGCCATTAGCGGTACATAATAACGCCATCATTTGAGCCTGCAAATCAGTTGGGAAGCCAGGAAAAACTCCTGTTTTGATATCTATTGCTTTTACTCTTTCCTGTGGACCTTCCACAATTATGCGATCATTTGATTTTTTTATGGATACACCAATTTGTGTTAACTTTTCCACAAACGCGCTCAATAACTGAATATTTCCACCAGATATTTCTAACTTTCCACCTGCTATCACTGGAGCAAGCATGTATGTTCCTAATTCAATGCGATCTGAAATTACAGGATGTGTAGTGCCATATAATTTATCAACTCCTTCAATAATTATAGTTGAAGTAGTTCTTCCAGAGATATTAGCTCCCATTTTTACTAGGCAGTCGATTAAATCGCCAACTTCTGGCTCACAGGCAGCATTACTAATAATTGTAGTTCCTTTTGCTAGTGATGCAGCCATTATTAAATTTTCAGTTGCTCCAACTGAAGCAAATCTCAATTTTATTTTACAACCTTTTAATCCTTTAGGAGCGCTGGCGTGTAGGTAACCATCCTTTAAAATTATTTTAGCGCCAAGCATTTCCAAAGTTTCAATATGTATATCCATTGGCCTAGCACCAATCGCACATCCACCAGGAAGCGATACAATTGCTTGCCCCTCTCTAGCTAACAAAGGCCCAAGAACTAAATTTGACGCTCTCATTTTCCTCACTATGTCGTAGTCAGCTCTTACAGTTTGAATTTTTTGAGAAGAAAGTTGTATTTCTTGACCATTATTCGCCAAATCCACTTCTGATCCGAGGGATGTTAATAACTGTTTAAATGTATTTATATCTGACAACCTTGGAGCGTTTGTCAAAATTAACTTTTCCTCTGTTAAGAGTGTTAATGGCATCAAAGCAAGACAGGCATTTTTTGCACCTGCAATATTTATACTACCTTTTAACGGCTGCCCACCAGTTACTAAAATTGAATCCATTTAAATTATTCTTTTTCCTCGATAGATTTATCATTTTCATTTCTGAGTTTTGTCTGTTTTTTGCGCTTTTGAAGATTTGCGCGCAAAGCCATCTCAAGACGCGCCGCACGTTCCCCTTCTTTTTTTTGCTGAGACACCAGCTTTTTCTTACCATCAACCATAACAGTCTGATACTACACAGGTTCACGCGCGTCCAGATTATGCTTGCCTGATAATTAAATTAAGCTTAAGTGAGCTTCCGAGATAGCTGGTGTAGCTCAGTGGTAGAGCGCGTCATTGGTAATGACGAGGTCGAGAGTTCAATTCTCTCCTCCAGCACCATCCAAAAGATCGAAAAGCCCAACTTACAAAAAATATTAATTGACAGCTTCATGTGTAGCTATTTAATTTAAAGATAACGGATGAATATGAGAAATATTCATTTATTAACAAATTGTGTCTTTTGATTATAATCAAAAGTCTAAAGGGGACAGTAAATTATGATGGACATTTCTAAAACAATAAAAATTGGTCGTGGACAGTTTCAAACATCCCCATTTTTCGAAAAGTTCGCCAATGATAAAATCGTGATGGGTGTTTATGCAGGTCGTTCCTATCCTATAACATGGGGGCAAAACACATTAGAGACTTATCGTGCATTAAGAACAGAGTCTGTCTTGTTCGACGTGCCCGAACGACCAGTTGAGATTTGTGGACCAGATGCCTTAAAACTTTTGGAAAAAGTTCTTGCTAGATCTATTAGCAACCTTAAAATTGGTAAAGCGCGATATGCTATCGCCTGCTTGGAAAATGGTGGCATTCTTATGGATGGCGTTGTTATGCACTTAGAAAAAAATCGATATTGGTATGTTAAGGCAGATGGTGAGTTTGATACTTGGCTTAAAGCTCATGCAAATGGATTAGATGTGCAAATTATAGATCCCAATTCATGGGTTCTACAATTACAAGGGCCAACCTCTCTCAAAGTCATGAAAACAGCCACCAATGGCATGTTAAACGAAGATTTTGGCTATTTTAATGTTGGATGGTTTGAAATTGGAGGTCAGCAGTTATTAGTGTCACGTTCAGGTTGGACAGGTGAGTTGGGATATGAAATTTATACACAAGGTGCCAAAACAAATGCACATGCGTTGTGGGATTTTCTACTGGAGTCTGGAAGGAACAATGGCTTAATTTCATCTGCTCTAGATTCAATGAATATACGCCGAATTGAGGCTGGAATATGCAACAATCTAACTGATATTGACGAAACAATGACACCCTTTCAAGCTGGCTTAGGAGACCTAGTCGACTTAGAAAAATCAAATTTTATTGGTCGTGAAGCACTTATAAATGCAAATCGTGATTGTTTATTATTCGGCTTTCGTACTCTACCTGGGAAATCAACTAAAAATTTTGATGATATCGATTTGACAGGTTCAGAATTATACATAGAGAAAAAATCTGTTGGTAAAATTACAGCAAGCGCTGTTTCACCATATTTGCAATGCTTAATAGGATATGTTCGCTTATATCAAGAGGATAATTGGATTGGGAAACTAGCAAAGATCTATAATTATGACGGTGGCTCGAGTGAAGTTCAGATCTGCGAACTGCCATTTTATGATCAAGAAAAGGATATCCCTCGTAACTTTAATGGTAAAGGTCCAGAATTTTAGAAGTGCATACCAAAAGTGATAATGCGTATCATAAATAATTTACTCTTTAACAACGTCAGAAATTCAAAAACTGATACTCAAAAATTGAAGAATTTTAAATTTTACACAATCATTAAACCTTCCGTATTGTCAAACATGCTTAATGCCAACTATCCAGGCGAATCGACTGAAACTTTACTTTTCATCGCGTCTTAAATAACCAAGTTTCCTTTGAAAATTCTTAACATTATGCCAATTTTTCGACCATTTGGTAAAAAAAATAACATTAAATGGAAATGTTGGTTGACACTTTCATCTAAAGCCTTTTCCATTGTGTGATCACAGTTAAATTTCTGTAATTAATATCTTGTGGTTAATACTGTAATAAGTTCGATCATAACCACAAACCAAAAGGGGGTAATAAAATGATCAAGTTTTTAAAATTAAAAATATATTTATCAATTGGGGTTGCACTAGTTCTTGGTACACCATCAATTGTTCAGGCGGATTTTCTTGCTCAAGGAGATCCAAAACCAGCTGTTATAATATTCTCACAATCAAACGATGGTGGATGGTCCCAGGCAATTCATGAGGCAAGGACAAGATTAGAAAAATCAATGGATATACGTATTCCACAGGCTGAAGGAATACCTGAAACAGCAACAGCAATTCGCCCTGCTGCTGAATTGTTCATCGAGAGAGGCGCCAACATAATTATTGGATCCGCTTTTGGATATTCTGATACTTTTCTTGAATTATCAGAGCGACATCCTGATGTTGTTTTCTTAAACCCCGCAGGAACAACTAATGGTCCGAATCTAAAATCATTTTATGGACGCACATACGAATCACAATATCTATGCGGTATGATAGCTGGTGGCATTTCAAAAAGCGGTAAGCTTGGTTTTGTCGCTGCCAATCCTTTCGGTCTAGTTAATTGGACAGTTAATGCATATCTCTTAGGCGCACAGAAAGTGAATCCAAATGCATCACTAACTGTTGTATTTACTGGTGCTTGGGGAGACCCTGTAAAAGAGCGCGCTGCCGCTGAAGCGTTAGTAGAGCAAGGAATTGATGTGATTGGACAGCATGTCGACACGCCCACACCTCAAATTGTTGCACAGGAAAAAGGCATTTATGGCACTGGTCATCATCGTGATCTCTCAGAGTTTAGTACTGCTACACAATGCTCTTCAGTTTGGAGATGGGAAAAGTTTTTACAACCTGAAATTGAAAAAATCTCATCTGGAAATTTTGAACCAGCTCCATACGGTGCCTTCTTATCAATTGCTGATGGTGGCACGGATATAGCGTGTTGCGGTGACGCCGTATCAGATGACTTAAAAGCTAAAGTAATGGCAGAACGAGATGCTCTTATCGCAGGGAAACACGTTTTTGCTGGACCACTTAGCGATAGGGATGGAACCAGCAGAGTTGCAGCTGGCGAAGTGCTTGGAGACGGTGATCTTTGGGGCATGGACTGGTTTGTTAATGGTGTCACAGGTCAATAAATCAAAAATATTGTTAGTGTCTCTAAAAAAGAGGCACTAACAAACGGACTTATCAGAATGTTAGAAATCAATTCAGTATCAAAAAGCTTTGGTGGCTTTCAGGCTCTTGACCATACAAATTTCAGTGTCAACAATGGAGAAATTCACGCCCTTCTTGGTGAAAACGGTGCAGGTAAATCAACATTAATGAATATAGTATGTGGATTATATTCTCCCGATTCAGGATCGGTTAAAGTAAACCAGAAACCCGTGACATTTAAGGGCCCACAAGATGCAGCGACTGAAGGAATTGGCATGGTTCACCAACACTTTAAGTTGGTAGCCTCTTTTTCTGTTATTGAAAATATAATGTTATTTTTTAATCCAAAAAAATCTTTCGGAAAATCAAAGGACTTTGTGATTAATAAAGCTAAATCTTTAGCCAATGATCTGGGTTTTGCAATCAATTTAGAAATCCGTGCAGGCGACCTTTCGATCGCTGATCAACAAAAAGTCGAAATACTCAAGGTGTTAATAGCAGGTGCAAAAGTTATTATTCTTGATGAACCGACTGCTGTTTTAAGCGAAGATGAGAGCGATAACTTAATGACTTTAATTAAGAAATTAGCTGATGCTGGAACCGCAATTGTTCTTGTAACTCATAAAATAAGAGAAGCTCTAGATCATTGCGACAGAATAACGGTAATGCGTGCTGGTAAAAAAGTACATGAAGTGCTTCCTAAAGATGTAGATGAAACCAGTTTGACAAAACTAATAGTTGGTGAAGAAATAATTTCTACCACTGAATACTCCACAAATATTAGTGAAACGCCACTTATACAGTTTAAAGACATCAGTGTTTCGGATGACAGAGGCAGGAGTGGACTATCAAAAATATCTTTTGATGTTTTTGGCGGTGAAATATATGGAATTGCGGGAGTAGGAGGTAACGGTCAAAGTGAGTTAGCCGATCTTATTATGGGTTTAAAAAACCCATTTGAAGGTAAAATTACAATTACAGATGTTGGAAACGTGACGCTTGATAATGCAAGAAAGCGCAGAAAAGATGGCGTTTACTCAATACCAGTTGATAGATATCTGCACGGTTTAGCTGGAAAGCAATCAGTGCTGGACAATTATTCGATCGCTGCAGTTATAAGAGGCGAGTTGGGCTCATGGTTTAATTTTAATAAAAAGTTAGCGAAATCTAAAGTGAATGAAGCATTGATCGATTTTGATGTACAAGGAGTAAATAATATCAACCAACGAGCTTCACTCCTATCAGGAGGTAATGCCCAAAAACTTGTTATCGCAAGAGAGTTTAGTGGAAAACTAAAAATAATTCTGGCTCATAGTCCATCTCGTGGACTTGATGTTCGTGCTGGAGCAGCGGTGCATGCAAGGTTGCGCAAAGCTCGAAATAGTGGAGCAGCCGTAATACTTATAAGTGAAGATTTGGACGAGATTCTTTTAATGAGTGACAGGATTGGTGTGATTAATAGAGGTGAGATTGCTGCAGAATTCGTAGCACCCGCCAGTCGATCAGCCATTGGCCAAGCTATGGTTTCAAATGCCTGATAAAAAATTAGAAAAAACTGATCCCCTATTCTCAAATGGTTTGAATTTAAACCCCGAAAAACGAGAATTCCAATTTGTACCAAGATTGGAAGTTCGTCAAAACTCCCCAGAATGGTTGCGATTGGTAATTTACGCACTGAGCCTTTTGGTTGGCTGTGTAAGCGCAATAATTGTAATGTCTTGGGCAGGTGTAAAACCAGATGACTTGATTCAAGAGATTTCTGCCCTCTTATTCTCAGGAACTAGAACTATCGCTTCAATATTGGCGCAAACAGCACCCTTAGTAATAGCTGGTCTCGCTACCGCAGCTGCCTTTCGAGCCAATTTTTGGAATGTTGGCCTTGAAGGGCAAATGATTCTTGGGACTATCTTCGCGTCATTCATTGCAATTTATGATGTTGGGCCAGACTCGATACGACTTTTACTCATGGCATTAGCAGCTATGCTAGGAGGAATTATCTGGATAGCACCAGCTGGTTTTCTTAAGTTAAAATTAGGTATTAATGAAGTTATTACAACTTTATTATTAAATTATGTTGCATTCAACCTACTCTTGCATCTGTTATTTGGGCCTTGGAAGGATCCCGTTAGTGGGTTTCCTCATTCGGCTCAATTCGACCAAGTGGAACGTTTACCTCATCTTGGATGGGAAAATCTCACCTACACACTACCTTTGGCTCTTTTGTTGGTATTGGTAACCTGGTGGTTTTTCACCTTCAGTCGTGCTGGTTATTTAATAAATTTTGTTAAATCAAACCCTAATATGGCAAAGGCTGTTGGTGTTCCTGTTTTGGGTTTGTCTATAACCGCAATTATAATGTCTGGTGCTATTGGAGGGTTGACAGGCTTTGCCATAGCATCAGGGATTGAATTTCGGATGACACGAGATTTTTTCTCAGGATTTCTTTTTAGTGGTGTTTTAATCGCATTCCTTGGGCGAAATCATCCAATTGGCGTTGCAGTGGTAGCATTATTTATGGCTATGTTGGTGTTATTAGGTCAAAGTTTGCAAGTTTTTTATCAAGTTCCTTTTGCATTAATTCAATTGATACAAGCAATTTTTATTATTTGTGTGGCTGCGTCTGAATTTTTCCTTACATATCGCATGCACTGGAGAAAATAGATATGGTAGATTTCTTAATTAATTGGATTTCAATTGTTCCAAGCTTTGCCGCGCCCTTTGCCCTAGCAGCTTTAGGGTTAATCATTTGTGAACGTTCTGGGGTTTTAAATTTAGGCGCTGAAGGCTTTATGTTGATTGGTGCTTTAGCCGGGGTGGGATTCATGATAAACGGAACCCCAGCGCTTGTTTCTTTGATTGGTGCAATGGTAGCTGGATCAGTTTTTGGACTAATTTTTGCATTCATGGTTGCAGGATTGCGAATAAACCACGTAATTTCAGGATTAGCCTTAGTATTTTTAGCACAAGCTTTAACGAGTTTAATTGCAACACAACAAGGGTGGACCAATAGTCCTATAGGCGGCTTAAAACCTCTATTTCCGTCATCATTGAGTGAGATACCTATTTTTGGCACAATTTTGCTTGGCCAAGATATAATTGTTTATATTACACCAATGCTATGCTTTTTAGTTGCTTATATTATGTACCAAACAAATGTAGGATTGAAATTAAGGGCAGTTGGTGAAAATCCTTATGCTGCTGATGCTGCTGGAATCGATGTGACGCTCATACGATTTCTTTCTATAATGATTGGTGGAGCACTTCTTGGTTTGGCCGGAGGTTATCTGACTGTAGCAGTATCAAAAATTTGGGTTGATGGTGTCGTAGGTGGACGAGGGTGGATAGCAATAGCTCTTGTGATT
>Ga0208970_1000141_pt1 | contig 27181 bp, 28 predicted proteins | sample AOAMet2_C49A8_35_2_FD_188078 | JGI IMG/M metagenome (GOLD analysis project Ga0208970, IMG submission 188078) | Ammonia-oxidizing marine microbial communities from Monterey Bay, California, USA - C0912_C49A8_35 (SPAdes) | ecosystem: Environmental > Aquatic > Marine > Intertidal zone | place...
TCCGCCACTTTTTGTTGTATTAATTGCTGAATCTAAAAATTCATCTGATCTTTCTGGCAATAATGTTAAAGTTCTATCTGATTTATCCATTAATTGTTCTTGAATTATTTTTGATGCATCTCCATTAATTGAGATTACTTCACCTGCTAATTTGTTAATTCCAATATTTCTTTCACATAGTTTTGATGCTACTGGATTCAAATCAAGACTGTACACAGTACATTTTTTCTTTTTTGCAGCCATAATTGAAAACATTCCTACACCTGCAAACATGTTTGTCATTACTTCTCCATCTTTAGTCAATGTTGCAATTCTTTCTCTTTCTGTTGATAGACGAGGTGAAAAAAATGCATTTTCTACATCTACAATAAATTTACAGCCAAATTCCTTGTATTCTGTTTCAGTATTGTCTTCACCTGCAATAATCTCGAGATTTCTTGTACGAAAATCTCCTTCTACTGCTGATGATTGATAAAATACACTTTTAACAATTTTAACTTCATTTAGTAAAGTTTCGCCAATAATTTTTTTCTTGGATAATAAAGAATCAGGTATTCTAACAATAATTATACTTCCTATTTGATCAAATGCTGAGATTAATTCGTCACTTTCTTTAGATGTTAATACACTTTCTAGTGATTTTTTTAACATTCGAGTCAATGCTTGTAGTAAAAGTTTCCTGATTGTTTTTGATCTTTATCTAATCTACTTTCTATTTTATTGACTCTTGGTCTTAGACTTTTTTCATCTCTTCTAAATGACATGTCTAGTGATTTTAGGAATCTATTCATAGCTTCTGCTTTTGGCATAGGTGCTGTTGCTGTTCCTGCTTTTCCTGACTCTCCTTCAAATATTATCATTGAATCTGACATTAAATCCATCAATTGTAAATCATGATCAATAATTATTGCTGATTTTCCAAAAGAACGAACAAATTTTTGCAAAAATTTTGCTACTGCAATTCTATCTTCAACATCTAAAAATGCTGAAGGTTCATCCAATGCATACAAATCTACTTTTTGAATTAAACATGATGCCACTGCAATTTTTTGTAGTTCACCTCCTGAAAGATTTTTTACAGATTTATTGTACAATTTTCTAATTTTTAATGGATCTAGGATTTGTTCTTCTTCTTGACTTCCTTCAATAGGGCCTCCATTTGCTTTTTCTAAAAGTGCTATAACTTCTACATCAATATCATTTTGTAGATATTGTGGTTTGTATGCTATCTTAATTTTTTTATCAACTGAACCTACATCTGGTTTTTGAACACCTGCAATCATTTTCATCATTGTAGTTTTTCCTAGAGCATTGGCCCCCATTATTCCTAAAACTTCCCCTTTTCTTACTTTTCCAGGCTCAATTGACACTGAAAATGAATCAAACTTCTTCTCTAGTTTTGGATAATTTACAATATCTGTACCTTCTTGGAAAATATCTGTTGATGATGATGATACATCCATGGAGAATTTTTTCTCTCTAAATCTGACATTTTCATTTGGCAAATATCCATCAAGGAATACATTGATTCCAATTTTAGTTGATAAAATATTTGAAACAATTCCATATGCTGTTGGTTCACCATATAGCACTTCGATATAGTCACTAAGAAAATCTAGTAATGTGAGATCGTGTTCTACAACCATTACACTTTTTCCAATTTTAGCTAATCCTTGAATTACTCTTGCAACACCCGTTCTTTGAAAAACATCATTATATGATGAAGGTTCATCAAAAAAGTAAAATTCTGTATCTTTTGATGCAGCTGCAGCCACTGCAATTCTTTGTAACTCTCCTCCACTAAGTTCTTTCAAACTTTGCTCCATTGAATTTTGTAATCCTAATTCTCTAACTAATTCTCTAGTGATACCTCTTTCATCATATTTATCTAATAATTCATTTCCTGTACCGTCAAATGCTTCTGCAAGATGATGAATTTGCTGTGGTTTTATTGATGCACGAATTTCATTTTGTTCAATTTTTTGGAAATGCTGTTTTAATTCAGTTCCACTATAATGTTTAAAAATTTCATTCCATTCTGGTGGATTTTCATATCTTCCAAGATTTGGTTTAAGTTTTCCAGACAATATGTTGACTACAGTACTTTTCCCCATTCCATTTCTACCAAGTAATCCTACAACTTCTCCTTTTCTTGGAGTTGGTAATTTGTATAATCTAAAAGAGTTTATTCCATACTGATGAATTTTATCCGTAGCTAATTCGCTTGCTAAATTTACAATTGTGATTGCATCAAAAGGACATACTTTGACACATATTCCACAACCATTGCAAATATCCTCGTCAATTTGGGCTTTTTTTGATTCTTCATTAATTGTAACACATTCTGCACCTGATTTGTTTACAGGGCAGTATTTTATACACTCCAATCCACATTTTTGTGGCTGACATAGATCTTGATCTAATACGGCAACTCTGTGTGTCATTGTTGTAATTCGATATTTTCTTTGCTTTATACCTATTTTGAGTAGATTTCTAATCTGTCGTTACCTTAATACATTAGAATTATGGAATGATTGTCAAGCCGGCCATAGCGTCAGGGTGCGACCTAATCCCGTTCCGAACTTAGAAGTCAAACCTGATGTCGCTGTTGTGCTACTAAGATGCGAGAGCTCTTGGGAAGCAACAGTGCTGGCATTTTCCATTTTCAATCAATGTTTTAATATCCATTTTCTGTGGTTGAATTGATTTCAATGCCAAATTGTAGTGTTTGTGGAGAAAAATGTGATAATGATATTAGATTACTAAACCACATGATGGAAAAACACGGATGGAGAAATCCAAATGTTGGAACACCTGATAGAAATAGCAGAGGTTACTAATTTTATAATTTTTGTAAATAATCTAATACTAATCTTACCCCAAAACCTGTAGCACCTTTTGGATTGTATGGTTTTTCTTTTGTTGCTGCTCCTTGAGTCCATGCAACACCTGCAATATCTAGATGTGCCCATGGTGTATCTTTAATTGCACTTTTCAAAAATGCAGCAGCTGTAATAGTTCCTGCTGCTCTTCCGATACCAACATTTTTGATATCTGCCACATCTGATTTTATCATATCCATGTAGTCTTGCGTTAATGGCAATTCCCATATTTGTTCTGTTGTTGTTTTAGATGAATCTATAATTTTTTTTGTCAACTGTTCATTGTTTGACACAATTGCAGCTACATTATTTCCTAATGCAACAATACATGCTCCTGTTAACGTTGCAAAATCAATAATTGCTTTTGGTGAATATTGTTTTTCACCATATGCTAAAGCATCTGCTAAAATGAGCCTACCTTCAGCATCTGTATTTAGAATCTCCGCAGTTTTTCCGTTGTATAATTTTATGATATCTCCTGGTCTGTATGCTTCCCCTCCTGGCATATTTTCTACTGATGGAATAATGCCAACTACGTTAATTGGCAGTTTTAATTCTGAAACAGATTTCATAATTCCTAATACTGTACATCCTCCACATTTGTCAAATTTCATTTCATCCATACTTTGTCCTGGTTTTAATGAAATTCCACCTGTGTCAAATGTAACTGCTTTTCCAACTAAAACAATTGGTTTTTGATTTTTAGGTCCATTATTATGTTCTAGGACAATTAGTTTTGGTTCATTTTTACTACCTTTACCTACAGCTGTAATTCCTCCAAAACCTTTTTTCTTTAATTCAGGTTGTGAAATTACACTACATTTCATTTTATTCTTTTTAGAAATATCTTTAGCAAAATTTGCTAGTGTTGCAGGGGTACATTCGTTTGGTGGTAAATTTGCAATACTTTTAGTAAATATTGCACCTTCTGCAACAGCTTCAGCAACTTTGATTGCTTTTGAAATTTTATTTGATTTAGAAACTATGATTGTTATGTCTGGTGATTTATCGACTTTCTCTGTCTTAAATTTATCAAATTTGTATAATGACATTTTTGTACCTTCAATTATCTGAGAAACTGATGAAATCGAATCCATCACAAAAGTTGGTGGTACTATGATTGAAAATTCTTTTAATTTTAACTCTCTTGCTTTTTGTGCAATTTTACCTGAAACAAATCTTATTGTATCTTGTGTGATGTTTTCTTTTTTACCAATTCCTGCAAGAAGAATTCTTTGAGCCTGTTTTTTACTTGGTACTGGAATAATTGTTAATTTTCCCATCTTACCACCCATGTCTTTTAGAGATTGATTAATTACAAATGATGTTTTTGTATCCAAATTTGGTAATCCTAAAACTTTGTTAGAATCTTCTAACACAAATCCACATAGGAGCTCTGTTTTTCTTTTAGTAGAATTTTCAGTTTTAATCTTCACGATAAAATCTTGTTTTTTAAAGCATTATTTAGATTTTCTATAAATCAATTTTTTTACTATTTGTAATGAGTGTAAATGACCTAACAAATACTGCTTTAGCACTTTTACAATCATCACTACAAATGTTGTTCATTTGAGAAAATTTTGTTTTTCTTGCTTTTGTAGAATAAATTGCTTTAATTAGTGGAAATAATGCTGCTCTTCCTCCACTTGCTCTTTTTTTATCAATAAACCAAAACATCTCTAATGCTGATTCATCTAAAATTTCCTTTCTAATTTTTATTCCAAAATTTGAATAGTGTCCTACCATTGTAATTTTACCTTTTGCCAAAAAATTTACAATTGTTGCAAATTTTATACAAACATAACACTGATCATCAAAAAGTACAATTGGAATTTCATCTTTAATTTCCATAATTACACATGATTGCGATCAAATTAAAATTTTACAGAAGTAGATTTTTATTCGATTTATGGAGAAACGATCCAGATGGGTCTTAATTATTATCAAATTAAAAAAAATATTCTAAGAGCTCGCAAATTAGTAATCAAGGCAACTAATACGGCTGGTTCTGGTCACCCTGGTGGTTCTTTTTCGATGGCTGAAATTTTAGGCTGTTTATTTAACAAACATTTGAAATTTGATGCTCAAAATCCTCAATGGGAAGATAGAGATCGGTTAGTGTTATCAAAAGGACATGCTGCTCCTGGTTTGTTTTCTAATATGGCAGTAGCAGGATATTTTCCAGAATCTGAAATTGAAACTTTGCGAAAATTTGGTAGTAGATTACAGGGACACCCTGATCTAAAATGTCCTGGAGTTGAATTTTGTGGAGGTTCATTGGGGACAGGATTGTCTTATTCTGTTGGAATTGCATTAGCTGCAAAAATTGATTCTAAGGATCATCATGTCTATACCATTATTGGAGATGGTGAATCTGATGAGGGTCAAGTTTGGGAAGCAGCAATGACGGCCTCCAAGTACAAAGTTGATAATCTAACTGCTTTTCTTGATAGAAATTTCATTCAACAGGATTCTTACACTGAAAAAATAATGCCTTTAGATGAAAAATTAGAAGGTGATGATATTACTGAAATGTGGAAGGACGCATCAAGATGGAAAACTGGTGATAAATGGAGATCATTTGGTTGGAATGTTCTTGAAATTGATGGCCATAGAGTTGAACAAATTGATGCCGCAATTACAAAAGCTAATGCAACTAAAGGCGTTCCTACAATAATTATTTCAAGAACTATCAAAGGAAAATCTTTGGAACATATGGAAGATAATCCTCAATGGCATGGTAAGGCACCTGATTCTGATATTGTTCCAATAATTAATTCTGAATTAGATTCTCAATTTTTGATTGCACCTTCAATTATTGCAGGTGATATGTCTAATCTAGAAAATGAAGTTAAGAGATGTGTAACAGGCAGATCTGATTTAATTCATCTTGATGTAATGGATGGTCAATTTGTTCCCACTAAAACTTTTGATCATAATAAAATTAAAGAACTCCGACCCTTGACTGTAATTCCATTTGATACCCATCTTATGATTAATGAACCTGTAAAATATGTTAAAGATTACATAGATGCTGGAAGTGATATTGTGACAGTTCATGCAGAAGTTACTGATGAATCCAGTTTTGGAGAAATCCATGATATTTTAAAACAACATCAAGTTGGTGTGGGGTTTGCTATTAATCCTGACACTGAATTACCTGAATGGTCTTACAAATTTTTGTCTAGCTTAGATCAATTAATTGTAATGTCTGTAATTCCTGGTAAATCTGGTCAAAAATATATTGAAGAAACTCATGCTAAAATGGCTAGATTAAATTCTATTCTTAATGAATATAATTTTTCAGGTTGTATTGAGGCTGATGGTGGTGTGAATATTGAAAATATTGGTTCTGTATTTGCTGACGGTGCACGTGCTTTTGTTGGTGGTGGTGCAATTGTTGGACAACAAGATGTTAGAGCTGCAATCAAAGATTTTAGAAATGCAGTTTTAAAATCACGTAGACGAATGTTGCTTGATAAAGCAAATCAATTGGGTGGATCTGATTTAGTAAATAAATGGATTGGATTACATGTAATTGGTGTAAAACAAGAAGAAATTAAAAAAATTGCACAGGAGTCTGGATATCTTTGAATGAACCTGTAATGACTGACATGCGTTCAGAATATTCAAAATCTCTTATTCAAGTTGGACATGATAATCCAAATGTTGTTGTTTTAGGTGCTGATACAACTGACTCATTAAAAACATCTGGTTTTGGTAAACAATTTCCTGATAGATTTTTTAACGTTGGTATTGCTGAAGCAAATCTTGTTACTGTATCTGCTGGATTAGCTGTATCTGGGAAAATTTCTTTTGCTAGTACTTATGCAATATTTTTACCTGGAAGAGCAGTTGATCAAATTCGAAATAATATTGCATATCCTTCACCACCTGGAAAAAAAGGCCTAAATGTAAAATTGGTTACTTCTCATGGTGGATTATCTGTCGGACCTGATGGTGGTTCCCATCAACAGATTGAAGATATTGCAATTATGAGAGTTATTCCAAATTTTCGAGTTTTTATTCCATCTGATACTATCTCTGTTTCAAAATTAACACACCTGATGGCATCTGAATATGGTCCATTTTACATGAGAATGGCAAGATCAAAAACACCTCTTGTACATTCAGAATCTCAAGAATTTAAAATTGGTAAAGGAATTACTTTAAGAGATGGTTCAGATTGTACAATTGCAGCATGTGGAATTACAGTTAGAATGGCATTGGAAGCAGCAGAGATGTTACAACAAGATGGAATCTCTTGCAGGGTTTTAGATATATTTTCAATCAAGCCTATTGATAATGATATTTTAGAAAAGGCAGCAAGAGAAACTGGTTGCATTGTTACTACTGAGGAACATAATATTTTTGGAGGCATGGGTTCAGCTGTGGCAGAATCTGTTTCTGAATCATATGCTGTACCTATCAAAAGAATTGGAGCCCAAGATATGTTTGGAGAATCAGCACGTGATGCTGAAATTCCTTTGCTTTTAGAAAAACACGGAATTACATCTTTTAATATGGCAAAACAAGCAAAAGAATTAAGGAGTAAAAAAATATGAAAATTTTTCTTGATACTGCTAATTTAGAATCTATAAAAAAATTTAATGATATGGGTTTGTTAGATGGTATTACCACAAATCCTTCTTTAATGTCTAAAGAAGGTGGTAATCCAAAAAATGCAATGGAAGAAATTACAAAAATTATTCAAGGTGATGTAAGTTTAGAAGTTGTTAGTACTGAATATTCTGGAATGATGGAAGAGGGCAAGCGTCTTCGTGAATATGGTGACAATGTTGTTGTCAAAGTTCCAATGACTCCAGATGGTCTTAAAGCATGTAAATCTTTTTCATCTGAGGGAATTCCTGTAAATGTTACTTTGATATTTTCTGCAAATCAAGCTTTACTTGCTGCAAAATCTGGTGCAAAATATGTTAGTCCGTTTATAGGAAGACTAGATGATATTGGTCAAGATGGCATGAATTTGATTAAAGAAATAAAAGAAATTTTTTCAAATTATACTTTTGAAACTCAAATTCTTGTTGCAAGTGTTCGTCATCCATTACATGTTATTGATGCTGCAAAAATTGGTGCTGATGTAGTTACACTACCTCCAGGAGTTTTGGATAAAATGCTTCAACACCCTTTAACAAAAATCGGTTTAGATAATTTTCTTGCTGATTGGGAAAAGTTGAAACAAAAAAATCCTGATACTAAAATATAAGAAATCTTAGAAAAATATAATAAAAATAAAATCCAAAAAGGAGTTTATGTTGTACCTTTTCTTGAACCCGTGCCTCTGCCAGTACTTCTTGTTTTCCCTTTTGTTGAAGGTCTAGCTTTTGGTTCTGGGGTATCTGAAAGTTTTCTTCTACCGGTTCCTCTACCTGTTGAAACTGTTCTATTGCCTGCGGCCTTCTTTCTATCAGCTTGAATTTTTTTAAATTCCTCACCAGAGAATTTTAGATCGCCTACTTCAACTTCTATAGTTCCAGTACCTCTACCTGTTCTAACTTTTACTTTAACCATGTTTTTACTAAAATCATCACCGTCCTTTTATAGGATATGTCTATAATTTTCTTGTAAAAACAATATATCATAATTTCAATTTTTTATGATACTATTCTAACACGTTCTTGTATTGATGATAGCATTACCATAAAATTACATTATTTTGTCACATTTTTTATGAAAAAAATATTTTTGATTTTACCAATATTGGCATTTGTCGTAGTTCTTTTGAATGGACTTTTTGGACATTCACTTTTTACAACTCCTTATGATCAAGATATTAACAAATATTCAATTTATGTTCATTTCCAAGAAGAATGGAATAGTTTTCCATCAAATGTTTTATTTGAAGTTACAAATGTTTGGTCAAATTCAAATTCAAATCCTCAAATTTACTCCACTGATTTTTCTAATGTTTCTGATTTTGATAATTATAACTCTAACAATTTACAATATCAAGATAATCGTGGTTATGTAGAACTGAAACATCAATTTAGTAATTGTAACACTAGCTGGAAACCAATGTTGTATAGATATGCAGTTGATGTTGTTAGAAATCAAATTGAATTAATTCAAGGTAATGAATTAAACAATGATCCTTACGTTCCAATTTTTTCTAATATAAAATCTAAAAATTTAGACACGTCTAAATTTTATGCCCAATTCATACCAATATGTACCGATAAGGATGTCACTTCTTACGAATATTCAATTTCTATTGATGACAAAAATTCTTGGTTTGATGTCTATTTTGTTAATTCAAAAAAACAATTTGAAAATTATATTACTTCTGAAAAATTTGATTTTTACACAGATGATGATTGTTTTGCTAAAAATTACAATAGTTTTAGTGGTATTTGTGAAAATATTGAACAGGAATCTGGTCTTTTAATAATAATTCCTGATAACTTGGATCGTTCTTTAACAAAAATTAAAGTGAATTTACATGAAAAAATTTAGAATCTTTTTCTAACTACTAATCCAACCTAATTTTTTGAAATATGTAAACATCATAATTGCAGGTATTGCAGATGCAAGAATTATGACTATGAATGTAGTAAATGGACCTAAAATCACAGAACTATCTCCAATTCCTCCTGGTAAGTTGACATTCATTCCATAAAATGTTCCAATTACTGTTGAAGGAATAGCTAATGTGAAAATAATGGTTAAAACTGCCAGTACTTTGTTTGTTTTTTCATTACTTAACACAAAATCTACATCTTTGTAAATTTCCATAGTTTCTCTTGATTCATCTAATGTCTCTATGACTTTGTCAATGTGATCAATTACATCATCAAAGTATAGTGCAAGTTCATCATCTGAATTATCTGAAAATCTTTTAACATTTTTAGCAATTTCTAAAACGAATCTCTTTAGTGGTACGGATATTCTTCTTAATCTATTAATCTCTCTTCTCAATAATGCAATACTTCTTGCAACTGGTTTTGACTCATCAAACACATTATCCTCCATTTCATCTAAATTGGCAATAATTTTTCTTGATGTGTGTAAAAGATCATCTACTAACACATCTATGATTTCGTGAAGTAAATCTCCTGATGATTCTCCTAATAATCTGTTTTTTAATTCCTCATCTGAATTTGATATGCATGTTTGTACTAATTCTACTAATGGTCTTAGATCCCCTTGATGCACTGTCACTAGAAAATCTTTTCCCATGAATATTGACAATTGACTGTTTTTTGATATTCCAATTTTTTGTGCTAGTGGTGGAAAATGTAAAATTACAAAAAAGTGATCATCATAACTATCAAGTTTTGGAAGTTCAAATTTTGTCATACAATCTTCTATGTTTAATTCGTTGAAATTGTATTTCTTAGATAATTTTTCTACATCTTCTCTATCTGGATTTTGTAAATCTATCCATGCAAATCCATTACCTTGTAAGGTCTCTATTTTTCTCTCAATAGGCATATCTGATGATTTCTTACTTGAACGTAATCTATTGGTGATGAATCCTCGTCTCATGGTGAAAAATACCCAGAGTCTACAAATTTAAAGCGATCGTTACTCTCTAATTGTAAATTTTCTTGTTACCATCAACCTATTTCTAATTTGAATTTGAGGCTAATCTATTTGGTTGAATCTTAAAGATTATAACTTGATAAGAAAACTAATTTTTCTGTGGCCCTCGTAGTACAGTGGTTAGTATAGAGGATTGTGGATCCTCGGACAGGAGTTCGATTCCCCTCGAGGGCCCTGTATTTTCAAAATATCCCAAACTTACTTGATTCCATTTCTTCTTTAATTGCAACTTTGAATCGTGGTGATTCTTTTTCAATCTTTTTTGTTAACCATGTGAGAAATTTCTTATCGGTTCCTTTACCTTTTAATTTTTGAAAATCTTCACCCATCATTGATTCCAATTTTTGTATCAATATTCTATTTACACTTAATACAAAAAAATGCCATCCGAAAGCAAATTCTGAATCTGTCATGACAAAATCATCTTCTCCATGCACCATTTCCTCTAAAAATGTGAGTTGATGTGTCAGCGCTTTACTTGTTTTATCATAATCTATTGCAGACACATTGATGTTTAATCTGCTTTCCATAGCCTCTTTATGGGTATACAAAATAAAAGGCTTGCACCTATTTCATTTTAGTAAATATTCAAAATCTATATCAAAATTCATTTTCATAATACTGATGTATGTTTTAATTGATTCTGGAATTTCTTCTGTACATACCACTCCTAATTCTTTAGCATTAATCCAAATAATTAATGTCTGTATGATTGTAAGAAATCTATCGTTTTTAACTTCGGAACCAGAAATTGATTTGGTATATCTTTCTGCAAATTCCCATGCAGTAACAAAATCTATACATTTTACACCGAAAACTGCTAACAACTGTGCTTGCAAATTTTCAGCTTTTTTGAATGGTACTTTGTTAATTATATATGGAAAATTTATTTTATCTGGAAGGCAGTTTGGTAGCGGTCCCCATATTGTAATTATTTTAGTTTCTGGTTTTAGTTTCTCAAATTTTTTAATCATTTTTTTGATTATATTTTCATCTGTAAACCAAAATAATATCACAGTTGCATCTGATATGTCTGATTCTTCAATATTTTGATGAATTACTTTAATATCCATACTTTTCTCTTCAATAGTTTTTTGTGCATTTTGAATTTTTTCTAAATTATTATCGATTCCGATGGCTTTTTTTACTTTAAATTCGTTAATTGCAATTTCTATTCCTTTTTCGTTATTGCATCCTAGATGAAAAAATATGTCATCTTTTCCTAAATTTGAAAATTTGAATATTTCTCTAAATGCTTTTTCTGGTAATTGAACATCCTCGCCACTAAGCAAATTTTTTGGAAGTGTTTCTAAATACTCTTCAAATTTCAATATTTATGCTACTCTAAACAAGAATTTATTCTCTTATACTTTCTAATTTTGACACTGCTTGCCATAATTGAGTTCTAACATATGATGGCATGTTTGGGTCTTGTGTTACATCATCTAGTAGACTGATTGTATTTGCAGCCCTAACTGAAAGTGAATATTCTTCTTTAACTAAATCTGTGACAAGATCAGTTACAGATTTTTTAATTGTTTTTGGAGTTGAATTTGTAGATACAATTAGATTCAAAGTATCAATTGCTTCTTTCATTGCCTGTTTATTTTGAGCCTCATCTACCATGATTAACATAATTTGTTAAAAATTAGCAGTATATAGTTACATCTCTACAAAAACACTATCTGATTCAACTGTGACATTGTATGATGTTAAATTTCTTAATTTCATTGGAAATTTTAAAAAATTCCCTGTTTTACAATCAAATTCTGCTGCATGCCAACCACATGTAATCGTACATCCATCTAATTTACCTTCAGATAAACTAGAACCTGAATGAGTACATGAATCATCTGTTGCACAATACTCTCCATCTATATTTGCAACTAGAATATCTCTGCCATCAATTGAAACTTTGATCATTTTTCCAGGAGGAATTTCTGATACTTTTCCTGCAATAATTTTACCCATGACAATTTTTATTTGTTCATTGTTATTATTTTTTTGTATATGGAAATTAGGAACGCAACTTCTTTTGATAAAAATTCAATTATGAAATTTTGTAAGCATACTTTTTCTTGGGGAGATTATATCGATAAAGTTTGGTCTTCTTGGTTAGAGGAGGGAAATTTATTTTTATTTGAACAAGAATTACCTATTGGAATTTGTCATGCATTTTATTTTGAAAATCAAATATGGATTGAAGGTATTCGTATAGATCCAAATTTTCGTAGACAAATGGTAGCGTCAAAACTTGTTACCCATGCTGAATTAATTGGAAAAAATAATAATGCATCATTTTCTTACATGCTGATAGATACTGAAAATAAAAATTCAATTTATATGGCAAATTCTTTAAACTATGAAATATTTCAAACATGGAATTATTATTCATTAAATCCTAAAAAAAATCCCAATTTTAAAATTGAATTTGCAAAATCAATCAACTCTGATATTTTTCCTTTTTATGTAGATTCATGGCGATGGATTCAAACAACAAAAAAGATTTTACTTGATTTATCCACACAAAATAAAATCATAAGTTCCACTTTGAATGGTAAAACTTCTGTTGCCATAATTGGTGATTACAAACATCTTGATAAAACACTAATTGTCACCTTGTTTTCAGGCTCATTTGCCACCTTGTTTGAACTTTTATCTTATTTACAAAATCATGCATTTGAAAAAAATTATGAACGAATTCAAATTTTAACTAAAGATGAATTAGAGCCATTTGATTCCTTAGAGTATAAAATTTCATTTAATTTAATGAAAAAATCTTTAATTTGATTTAACAACTTTTATTGTGTTATTTAGTATTCCTAAACCTTCAATTTCCATTTCTATTTCATCACCGTCTTTTAGATATACTGCATTTGGTTTGTTTAACATTGTACCTGCTGGTGTTCCTGTTGAAATTATATCTCCTTTTTCTAATGTCATCACTTTGCTAATTTTTGCTATTATTTCTGGAATTTTGATAAACATATTGCTTGTTGATGAATTTTGTCTTATTTCTCCATTGACTTTTGTTGTCATTTTTAGATTCTGAGGATTTTGTATTTCATCTATTGTTGTTATCCATGGTCCACACGGTGCAAATGAATCAAATCCTTTTCCTCTAGTAAACTGTTTATCTTTATTTTGAATGTCTCTTGCAGAAACATCATTGAAAATCATATAACCAAAAATCATTTCTGATGCATTCTCTACACTAACATTTTTACAATCTTTTCCAATTATTAATGCCAATTCAATTTCATAATCTAACTGTGTAACAAAATCTGGACATACAATATCTGATTTTGTATGATTTAGTGCTGTTCTTGGTTTCATTACTAATGCTGGATCATCCGGTGCTTGCAATCCTTGTTCTTTAGCGTGATCTGTATAATTGAATGCTAAACAGATTATTTTATTCGGATTTGGAATGGGTGCCAATATTTTATATTTTGAAATATCTTCCCTGTAGTCTAATTCGTGTGTTTTATTTTTTATTTCATTATACCATCCATCAAACAAAAAATCTTTGATATTGATAGGGATTGGTACGCCTGTCAATTCTGTTATTTCACTTTTTATAGCTATTTTGTTGTCTTTAAGAAAACCATATGTTTCACTAGTTCCATCTGTTACTCTAACTATTCTCATATTTCATCACTTATGTGTAAAAATTGCTTGATTTTGTGAATCTTTTCTACAATATCCAAATCTAATAAATTGTATTTCTTCTCCTTCTTTTAATTGTAAGTAATGTGGTTCACAGTATACATTCATTTCTTCTAAACTATCTTCATTAAATTTTTCATCAATAAACAATATTTTTGGAATAATAATTTTAATTTGATGTGCTGTTTTTTGTGAAACCCATTGTATTTTTGAAACACCCTTGATGTCTCCATCTTTAACATACTCTCCTTCCATTTCTTCTCCTTGCTTTGTAATCAAAATATTTCCTAATCCTAAAAGTCTAATTTGTTCACCCTCTTTGATATTTTGTGCATCTTCTCCAGAAATATAGAAATTTCCATCAACATCAATTTTTCGTTTACCCATATCATTTATTGGATGATTTGAAATTTCCACAGCTGTAATTGATAAATTTTTTACTGAAAGTTTTTTTGGATTACTGACCATATACAATCTGATACTATTTTCATCCACAAATTTTCTATTAAATGCTTCAAGAGAATCAAATGGTGCAAGAGTATTTGCTTTGGTTAAACCCAATGACATGATGAATTTTCTTATTGCTTCTGGTTTGATTCCTCTTTTCTTTAATGCCTCTAAAGTTGGTAATCTAGGATCATCATACCATGAAACTTTACGTTCTTCAATTAATGGTTTGATAATTCTTTTTGAAATTGGCATTCCTTTGAATTCTAATCTTGAGAAAAATCCTTGTTGTGGTTTTCTCATATTTAGTGAATCGAGAATTGCTTCAGTCAACTCTTCTCTTAATTCAAATTCTTTTGAACGAAAAGCATGCGTAATTCCATCAATACTGTCCTCAATTGCAACAGCAAAATCATAACTTGGCCAAATTCTATATTTTTCACCTACTGTGTAGTGTTTTCCTTCTATTATTCTAAATAATACTGGATCTCGCATTACTGCATTGTCTGCTTTCATATCTCCACGGAATCTAACAACTGCTTCTCCTGGTTTGAATTTAGTTTCCATTTTCCCCCAATTACTGATATTTTTATTCACATCCTCTTTACTACATTTACATGATTTTCTTTCTCGTCTATTTTTGCTAATTTCATCTCTTTTACATTTACAAATGTAGGCTTTTTCAGAATTAATTAATTCCATTCCTTTTTCATAAAATACTTCCATGTCATCTGAAGTACTTTTCACTATGTCAAATTCTATTCCTAGCCATTCTAATCCAACTTTAATTGCTGCATGATATTCCATTCTTTCAGCTTCAGGATTTGTGTCATCCATTCTTAGAATGAATTTCCCTCCATACATTTTTGCATATTCGGAATTAATGATAGCAGCTTTTGCATGTCCTATATGCGGATAGCCATTTGGTTCTGGTGGAAATCTAGTAATTACATTTCCTTGTTGAGCATTTTTTAATTCCGGTAAACCTTCTCTTTCTTTTATTTTTTCTTTAGGTGCTAAAATCTCTGGAAAGTTTTCATCAATTTCTTTTTTTTGCTCATCAATTGATAATTTATTTACACTCGATACAATTTCAGATATTTCGATTGAAATTTCTTTTACTTTGGTTCTAAATTCTGGTTTAGTTCCAAGAATTTTTCCTAAAATTATTTTATCTCGAGTTTCCCCTTCATGCTCAAATGCATTTTGAAGAGTCATTTTTCTAATTTCTTTTTTAATCTCTTCTTCCATGATGGTTTCCTCAATTGTAATTATACACTTCGCTTAACTACGAAATCCAATAATGCTGTTAATTCCATTTTGGCAGTTCCTTTGTATTTTATTAGTGATTTTTCAGATTTTTCAGCATATTTTAGAGCCTGATTTCTGACCTTTTCCTCGATACCTAAGGAACGAATTACTTCAACAGCCTTGTTCAGATCCTTCTTTGAAATTTTACTATTACCAAATGCTTTTAGAATTGTTTTTCTCTCGTTACCTTTTGCTAATTTTATAGCCATTAAAATTGGGAGTGATTTTTTACCTTCTCTTAAATCATTTCCTACTGGCTTCTTTGTAACTTTAGGATCTCCCATAACTCCTATCAAATCATCTGTAATTTGAAATGCAATTCCTAAATTTCTTCCAAAATCTGAAAGATTTGAAATATCTTTAGGTTTGTTTGTTGCACAAATTGCTCCCATTGCACATGACACATCAAATAATGCTGCTGTTTTTTTACCTATCATTGCAATGTATTCTGCTTCTGTTGGAATTCTTTTTTCATCTGCCATTTTAATATCTAATAGTTGACCTTCACAAACATCTACACAAGCTTTTGCAAGTCTGGATATTAGATGTGTATTTGCATTTGGTGATAATTTTGATTCTGAAATGATTTGAAATGCTTTTGAAAATAATACATCTCCTGCTAAAATTGCAATTGGCATACCAAATTTTTTATGTACTGTTGGAACCCCATGACGCATTTCATCATTATCCATAATATCATCATGTACTAGAGTAAAGTTATGTACCATTTCTACTGCACTTGCAGCAATCATTGCAGTTGATGATTTGCCCCCTAAAATTTGGCAACTTCTAATTACCATGTATGGTCTAAGTCTTTTTCCACCATTAACAATAAGATGTCCTGCTGCATCATAGAGTTTTTTTGGATTTCCCTTTAATTTTGAATTAAGATATTTGTTTACAATTTTTGCATTGTTTTCAATTTGCTTAGTTTTTTTCATTTACTAATCTCCACTTTTCTGTTGGAATGTGGGTTTTAATTGCTTCTTGTAATCCTTCATGCACTTCACTATTCATCCATGAAGTTAAGACATTTTCGTGTTTTTTGAGCATAGATTGATCCGATTTTTCAAGTAATTCAAGTGCAATTAGCATCCATGGACAATAAATTTGAGGATTTATTTTAATTTCAGCAATTAGTTCTTTTGCTGAAATCCATTTTATTTCATCAATTTCTCCTTCTATTTCTTTTAACTCTGTATTTTTATCAATCACTCCAACTAGTGTACCACAAACTTCATTTTCAGATCCTACATCTTTGTATGGTACATGATATTCAAATTTATGAAAATAATCTAATTTTCCTGAAATTCCTAATTCTTCAGGCATTCTTCTTTCCCCTGATGAAACATATCCTTCTGATTCTCTTGGATGACTTGCAAATGTTCCATCCCAATCCCCTGGCCATAACATTTTTTCTTTTGCTCTTTTTGTTAGTACTAATCTTCCATCCATATCGAATAATAATGCAGTAAATGCTCTATGTAATTTTCCATTTGGTAAATGACATTTTACTTTTTCTTCTGTTCCAATTGGATTATCGTTTTCATCCACTAAAATTACTAATTCTTCAGGCATTTCTTTTTCCTCTAAACATGGTTCCTTTAAACTCTCTATTTTTAACCGCTGCTACAATTCTTTCTGGTTTTTTACCATTAACAAAAAATACATTCATACCCATTTTAGAAATTTTAATTGCTTCTTCTACTTTTCTTGTCATTCCTCCTGTTACATCCATCTTATTTTCTGACATTAATGGGATATTTCCTTTTAATTCTAAAATCAATTTTTTTGATTTAAAATCTGAATAAAGCCCATCTTCATTTAATGCAAAAATACACAATCTTGGTTTTAGTACTTTTGCAAAATGAGTCATTATTTTATCTCCTGATAGAATGTATGTTTTATTTTGACCAAACCATAATGCATCTCCATATGTAATTGGAATTAAGCCTGATTTTGCTATTTTTTCAACTTCTTTAATTTTATTTAAAATTGGTTTATTACCTGACATAAAATCAGCTGGAGGTAAAGAGTATGGATTTAATTTATTTTTTAATAGTGAATCTAAAATAATTTTATTTAATTCAATCATTGAATTTTTAATAATTGAAACTCCTCTAATGTCATATTTTCTTTCTTTTGTGTGCATATCATATTTTACAGACCAATAATGTCCATATGACCCACCGCCATGTACGATGATTATTGGTTCTTTAATTTTTTTCAAACTTTTTGATAAATTATCAATTGTTTTTCTTCTTGCTGATAATGGTTTTTCTTTATTTGTGATAATTGATCCACCTAATTTTATTAGAATCATGTTGTACCAAACTAACTAGTCAATTAAAAAGTATTTAGTCCTTTGAAATCAATTTTTGTTGAAAAACATTCGTAATTATTATCTTTGAATTTTTTTAGTATGTTTTGTAAATTTGATTCGTTTGTTAATGCAAAAATACATCCTCCGCCACCTGAACCCGTTATTTTTGCTCCAAAAGATGATTCTTGTCCTATTTTTATCATCTTTGTTAATTCTTTATTTGAAATTCCTATATTTTCTAAATATTCTTGATTTTGATTCATTTTTTGTCCTATTTCTTGTATTTTATTTTCTTTAACTAATTTTAAAACATCTTCTACTAATTTTGATTCTAAATTTGATAATTTTGAAAATTCTTCTTTATTTTTATTTTCAAATTCTTTAACTTTGGAAACCATTGATTGTGTTGAATGTTCCATGTTTGAATTTATGATAACTAATTGGAAATTAGGCTCATGTTCAATTTTTTTAAACCCCTTATTCTTGTCATATTCCATTATTCCTCCATATGTACAAACAGTACAATCTGCGCCTGATGTATTTTCAAAAATTGTTCTTTCAGCTTCTATTGCAAGTTTCAATATTTTTTCTTTAGATATATCTCCAAATAATTTGAAAATTGCTGCAGCACCTGCTACACAACATGCTGATGATGAACCTAATCCTGCACCTAATGGTATTTCTGAATCAATCTGAATATGTATTCCTGTATCCTTGTTTTCTACTGCTTTGTTTGCTAAATAATAAAATGGTTTTAATGGTGAATTAATTTCTGAAATTGGTTTATCTGGTTCTAGCTCTAATTTTCCTATTTTAGAATTTATAGAAATTTTTCTTTCACTGGTTTTTTCTGCAGTAACTGTAACTCTTTTGTTAATAGAACATAAAATTGCTTTAACTCCATATACTACAAAATGTTCTCCAAAAAGAATAACTTTTCCTGGAGCTGATGCTATAGATTTCAATTAAATGCTAGATGAGTTTATTCTGTTTCCTCTTCGGTATGCTTTGCTTCAAAGTCTTCAATTTCTTTTTTCATTGATTCATTTCCTTTTAATTCTCCCTTTTCGATGAGAATTTGACGAACTAGTAACCAGTACATTGTTGCTAGTGCTCTTCTTCCTCTGTTATTTGCTGGAATTATAATGTCTAATTTTGATGTAATATTTTCTGTATTTGAAAGACCGATAACTGGAATTCCTGCATTAGTTGCTTCAATTAATGCTTGTTCGTCTACTTCAGGATCTGAAATAAAAACTATTTTTGGTTCAATGTAATATGGTAATGATGGATTTGTTAAAGTTCCTGGCATGAATCTTCCAAGATGATGTTTAGCTCCTGTCATTTCACAGAATTTTTCAATTGGAATTCCTGCATATTGTCTACCTGAACATACTATGATGTTTTCTGCACCTACTCTATTGATAAATTTGGCAGATGTCATGATTTTTTCTAATGTCATATCTCCGTCTAACATGTAAAGTCCTTCATCGGTTGTTTTTGTGATAAATGATTTCATGAATTTTGTCTTGACATTGGTTCCTACTCTTAGTCCTGATCTCTCTATTAACTTCTTAATGTCTATTGCTTCAGTTTGTTCACTCATGACGATTTTAAATCTCCGCCATGCCACATATAAAATCATGCCCTGATAAACGTAATAATTCGTTTAATTTTGCTACTCTTTCACCTCCTACCACGCCTACTTTGAGCATTTTTGACTTTGTTGCTATACCTATGTGTGAAATCTGAGAATCTGTTGATTCTCCAGATCTATGTGATGTAATTAATTTAATATTATTTTGATTTGCAACATCTGCAAATTCAAGAGCATCAAATAGGCTACCTGCTTGATTAACTTTCAAAATTGCTGCATTACATGCTTTTACGTCGATTGCTTTTGTAAGGATATCTTTACTTGTAACAGTCAAATCATCTCCAGTTACCAATGTGTTTGGGAATTTTGCAGTTAATTCTGCCATGTCATCAAATGCTTCTTCATGAACTGCATCTTCGGCATAAATCAATTTGAATTTATCAATAATATTTGCAGCAAAATCAATTTGTTCCCCTGTTGAATTTTCAAATCCAGATCTATCGTACAGATACTTTCCTTTTTCTTCATTCCATTGTGTTGATGATGCAAAATCTACTCCCAGTGAAACTTCTTTACCTAAAGTAAATCCTAAATTCTCACAAGCTTTTGCTGAAACTTCTAATGCTTTTTGATTTTCCAATTTTGGAGCCCATCCGCCTTCATCCCCTCTTCCGTTTGTAAAGTTAGGATCTTCTTTTTCTAAAACTTTACGTAATTCTTTATGAACTGCTAAATTTGTTTCAATTGCATCTTCAATAGTTTTTGAACCTGTTGCACAAATTAAAATTTCTTGAATATCTGGAGTTCCAGGTCCTGCATGTGCACCACCACCTAAAATATTTCCTAATGGAAATGGACATTTAACATCTGAATCTTGTGATAATGTTTTGAACAATGGTTGTTCTAATGATTTTGATGCTGATTCCATTGAGGCAATTGTTACTGCAAATGCAAGTGCTCCTCCAATCACTGAATAATTATTAGTATTGTCTAAGCTTTTCAAAGTATTATGAATTGTTTTTAAATCCGATGAATCTAATCCAATAAATTTTTGAGAATTTTGTGTTAATATTTTAAGACTTTCTTCTGGACCTCCATTTGGAAAACTAGTTGCTTCATACTTACCTACACTTGCACCTGATGGTGCACAAACTCTTCCCAGAAATTTATTATCTGATTTTATATCGACTTCAATTGTTTTACTGCCTCTACTATTGAATAATACACGTCCTTCAATTGAAGTAATTTTAGACAAATTAATCTAATTCAGCTTGAACTTCTTGTTTTCTTTTCTGAATTGATTCATAGAATGGAATTACTTGTTGAATTGTTTCAACAGTAGTCAAAAGCATTCTTCTACAACAATATCTGTTAATTTGTAATTCATTTAGAACTTTTTCAGGATCTTCACCTGCTTTTAGTTTAGTTTGATAATCATCAAATTTATCTGCAATCAAGTTTCCACATGTAAAACATCTAACAGGAATTAACACGTTCAAAAAAGTCGTCAAGGATTATAAAAACCATACATGGATCTTTTGTTGCGGATGTCGCCCAGCCTGGCCAAAGGCGCTAGCTTGAGGGGCTAGTCTCTTAGGAGTACGTGGGTTCAAATCCCATCATCCGCACCATTTTTTTAAAATTATTTTTCTAGTTTTTCTAATGCTTTAATTAATTCTGTTCGTCTTTTTTCTTCTGTAATTGCAGATCTAACATCATCTACTAAAATTCTATTTACATCAATTTTTCGTCTTGCTTCTTTTACAACTTTGTCATATAATGAGAAAGTATAGAGCTGAAGATACAGTCCTTCCATAATTTCAAAAAATCTTACTGCTTCATCGATATTACCGGTCCTCATTTCATCAAAGACCCGTCTTTTCAATTCTCCTACACAATCTAATAATCCTAAAACATATGATTCTGGCATTACTGCTAATTTTTTATCTGACGGAATATCTTTTTTTTCAACAACTGCAATTAGACATGCAGCTTCAACAAATTCTTGTTCTGGTGTAATGAGGTATCTTCTTAATTGTCCTGTTGCTTTTTTCTTGTATTTTTTTAATAATATCTCAGCCTGTTTTAAATTATTTTTTGCTATTGTTAATTCTCCTTTGTGAACTGCAATGATTGATTTACTACATAGAATAATTATTTCTCTTGTATTTTTTAGCAAAAATTCTCTTGAATCTTGCGTAACTGCTAAAGATTTTGTTATTTTATTTAATGATGGTTTTACATTTTTTAATGTCATGTTTGACGTAATTCTAAAACTAGGATAAAGCCGTTTGCTAAACTCTTATTTTGGTAATCATTTTGACGTACAGTATGGAAATAACTGTAGATCAAATGTATCAAATTGAAAATAAAGGTCATGACATGGGTTTTTTAAAAAAGTTCATGATGGAAAATGCTGGAGCTGCAGCAGTTAGACGCTTACTTACGAAATTCGATAATATCACATCAAAAAATATCTTAATTTTTGTAGGCTTGGGAAATAATGGTGGTGATGGTTTGGTGATGGCTAGACATTTAGCTGGATATGGTTCAAACGTTACTGTTATGCTTCTTGGTGATCCTGAAAAAATTAAAACTGAAGAAAGTAATTGGAATTGGTCAATTTTACAAAAAATGCCTTCGGTAACTCTGATGTCTGGAAATTCTTTAGATTTTGATTTCAAACCTGATATTATTATAGATGGAATTTTGGGTACTGGAATTTCTGGTGACATTAGGGAGCCATATGCTTCTGCAATTAATTACATCAACTCAACTGATTGCTACAAATTTGCTGTAGATGTTCCATCAGGATTAGATCCTCAAACCGGAAGTACTGCCAATATTTTTACCAAATGTGATATGACAGTAACATTTCATAAGATGAAGGAAGGAATTCCAAAAAGAAAGGACCTAACTGGTGAACTCTATGCAGAAAAAATTGGAATACCTGTAGAGGCTGAAGAGGGAATTCTATGATAGTACATCAAATACCAGTTGGACCAATGCAAAATTTTTCTTATATTGTGGTTGATGAGGATACTAATGAATCCATAATTATTGATCCTTCTTGGAATTTAATGGAATTAGAATTAATAATTAAAAATAATAATTTAAACATAAAATATATTGTAAACACCCATTACCACGATGATCATACAAGAGGAAATCAAGAAATGGTAGAATCTACAAAAGCTCCTATCCTTCAACATGAATCTTCAACATTGAAAAATGATGTTACTGTAAAAGATGGTGATTTTGTTGAATTTGGTAATTCAAAATTAAAAGTGCTTCATACCCCTGGACATTCTGATGATAGTATTTGTTTGGTTGGCGATGGAAATATTTTTTCTGGTGATACCTTATTTGTTGGCAATTGTGGAAGAATTGATTTACCTGGAGGTAGTGCATCTAAACTTTATCATAGTCTCTTTGATGTATTGCATTCTTTAGATGATGATTTAGTTTTATATCCTGGTCATAATTATGGTCCTACTGAAGTATCTACTATAGGAAAGGAAAAAATGACTAATATGATAATGCAAAAACGAACTGAACAACAGTTTCTAGATATGATGGGTTAGTGATATTTTTGGAAGATTTTGAATTATTTGGAAATGTTGATCAGGCTCAAAATTTTCTTGAATCTGTAAAATCTGGACGTTTTCTTCTTTCATTTGTAATGTCATATACTGAAACTTGTGAAATTCCAGGAATTACCATTGCTGGTGCAGACAGTGAATCTATGAAATACACTCCGCCCGCTGATGCAGAATACCTCCATTATGGATATTGTAAAACAATTGATGATATTCCAATGACTCCTGATGGAAAACCAACTCCTGCACTATTAACTAAAACAGCTTTGGAATCTGCAAGTATTCCTCACTTGACAATTAATGCTGGAAGTAAAATAACTCCTCAATTACCTTTTATTGAAACAGGTTTACCTTATGGAAAAAATATTTCTGTTGAATCTGCAATGACTGATTCTGAAGTTTCTAATGCTGTTGAATTTGGTAGAATCGTTGGAAGAAATATGGCATCATTAACTGATTGTCTGGTAATTGGTGAAAGCATTCCTGGTGGAACAACAACTGCTTTAGCTGTATTGCGAGCTTTTGATTTTGATGCAAAAACAAGTTCTAGTATTCCTACTAATCCTATAAAATTAAAAAATGAAGTTGTAAATTCTGCACTCAAACAAATAGACTCTGATCATCCATATAGTATACTTGCGAAAGTTGGTGATCCTATGATTGCCTTTGTTGCAGGAATGTTAAGTTCTGCATCTGCTGTTTCTAAAGTAATGTTAGCTGGTGGAACTCAGATGACTGCAGTTTTAGCATTTGCATCAAAAATTGGATTCAATGAAGAAAATACTGCCATTGGAACAACTTCGTATATTACAAATGATCAAAATGCTAATTTTACAAATCTTGTTAAACAGATTGCAGATATTCCAGCAATTTCTGTTAATCCTGGATTGAATCATTCAAAATATTCTGGATTAAAGGCATTTTCTGAGGGCTTTGCAAAAGAGGGTGTGGGTGCTGGTGGTAGTATTATCTCATCTATGCTAAAAACTGGTAATGATTCTACAAATTTTTTGAATCTTGCAGAACAGGAATATGATCGATTATCTGCTCAAAGATGTCAGAAATCCTAACTATTTTTCATCTAATTTAATACAAATCAAAAATTACCACATTTTATGACTAATTTGGCAGTAGGTGGAATATCTGGTTTTTTCTTAATGGGGATTGCTGTATTAATTATCTATTTTGTATATCCTGCATTTGAGTATTCTTTAGCGATTGGTAGTATTTTGATAATAATTGGTTTGGTTACTATTGTTCAGCTAAAGATTGCCGGAAGATTGTGACGATATTTTTTCTATTAACAAATTATATGCTCTATCATAATTATTTTTTAAAATTAAAATAAATTATCAAAAATTAAACAAATTTTTAGATAATATTAAAAAATCAAACATTTTTTTAAAATTTTATTCAATATAGTTATCTTCTTCTCTAAGATTATTTTCTCATGAGTCAAGTTATAGAATATGGAGATCTTGTAAATAGACTATTTAATTTGGATACCAACATTAGATTTGTTGCAATAGCAAACAAGTCTGGTGAAATCCTTGCTAAAGGTTCAAAACCTGATACAAATCTACTCTTATCTCCTGAAGAGACACAAGAAACAATTCATCATGCAATAACTGCATGGAAATCTAGAGAAAAACATTATGCAAAAATTGGAGATGGACTCTATACTCTGGCAGTTTATGAAAAATTAAGGCGTGCAACAATTCCATTACCTAGTGGAAATTTACTTTTAGTTACCATTGATAATGCGGGAGGACAACAACAGATAATGGAAAAAATAATCAATGAAGTAAAAATTCATGATATCTCTGGAACTACTTCTGGTTCTTAATTATTAGAAAAATACTACTTTACAGTCACTGATTTTGCCAAATTTCTGGGATAATCTGGATCCGTATCTTTTTCCAGTGCTGAATAATATGCTAAAAGCTGAATCGGAATAATTTCTGAAATTGGATATAAAATTTCACTAATCTTTGGAATTTCCATCCAATAATCATAAACATCACTTTCTATGTCTGAAACTCCGATAATTTTTGCTCCGCGAGCTTTAATTTCTCTTGCACTTGTTAGTGTGTCCGTATATGTTGAATCATTTGGATTAATGATTATTACAAAAACATCTGTATCCATTAATGCAAGAGGACCGTGTTTCAATTCTCCTCCTGCAATTCCTTCTGCATGAATGTAAGTTAACTCTTTTAATTTTAATGCTGATTCTATTGCAATTGGATAATTTATTCCTCTTCCTAAAATGTAAATATCTGAAACATTTTTCAACTCTTTTGCAATCTTTTGAATTTTATTTGGATTTTCAATCATTTTTGAAATTGATTCTGAAAATTCTTCAAAATTAATTGTTATGTTTTCACTTAATTTTTGTACAATTTTGTACAATATTATTAGTTGTGCAGTAAAGCTTTTTGTTGCAGCTACACCTATTTCTGGTCCACAATTCATTCCAAGTACTACATCTCCTTTACGTGTAAGTGATGATGTAAGTAAATTAACAATAGAAATAATTTTACAGTTCATTTTTTTTGCAATTCTAACTGCTTCTAAAACATCTGCACTTTCCCCACTTTGGGAAATTGCAATGAATGTTGAATTTTCTTCTATTGTCTCTGGTGCAAATTGAAGCTCACTAGCTATGATTGGTTCTGATTTAATTTTTACATATTTTGACAAAATTTGTTTTGCAATTAATGCTGAATTATAACTTGTTCCACTGCCTGTAATGTAGATATTTTTGGCATTTTTGATATATTGCACTGCTTTTTCTATTCCTTCTACTGTTGTTTCTCCTGCCTTTAAGATCACATCTGGTTGTTCATAAATCTCTTTTAGTGTAAAATGTGCATAATCACCTTTGTATGCATCTCCAAATTCTTTTGAAACTTTTGTAATTTCATGTTTAACTTCTTTACCATTAAAATCTAAAATTTGAAATTCTTTATTCTCTAAAATTATGAAATTTCCACTTTTCATGTATATTGCATTATCTGTATATTCGATGAATCCTAAAACATCACTTGATAGGAATACGTTTTCTCTTCCAACTCCTACAATTAATGGTTCATGATATCTTGCTGCTGCAAGTTGACCATTTTCAAACATTGCAACAAATGCATAGTGGCCTTTAATTTCTGAAACTGTTTTGATAATTGTATCTTTGACGTTTTCTGTGGCTTCATAATTTTTTTGAAGTAAATTTGCAATTATTTCACTATCTGTTTCACTTTTAAAATTATATCCATCATCTTCTAATTGTTTTTTTAATTCTTCAAAATTTTCTACTATTCCATTATGTACTATTGCAATTTTTCCAGAATTACTTGGATGTGGATGTGCATTAAGATCTGTAACTTTTCCATGTGTTGCCCATCTTGTATGACCTATACCTGTTTTACCTGGCAATGTGTCTAGTTGAATTTTTGAATTTACTTCGTTTACTTTACCTATTCCTTTTTTTAATTCAATTTGATTTTCTGATTCTGTTGCAACTCCTACACTATCATATCCTCTATACTCCATTCGTTTGAGTCCCTTTACAATAATTGGAGCTGCAGTATCATTTCCAGAGTAACCAATAATCGAACACATTGTAATTTTATTTGCTAATTAGGGGTATTTACTGATAATGATGCTTTGATTAGTCTGCTTTAGGTGCTGCCTCTGCTGCTGGAGCATCGGTTGCCTCTGCTGCTGGAGCATCGGTTGCCTCTGCTGCTGGAGCATCGGTTGCCTCTGCTGCTGGAGCATCGGTTGCCTCTGC
>Ga0208970_1000158_pt1 | contig 24797 bp, 22 predicted proteins | sample AOAMet2_C49A8_35_2_FD_188078 | JGI IMG/M metagenome (GOLD analysis project Ga0208970, IMG submission 188078) | Ammonia-oxidizing marine microbial communities from Monterey Bay, California, USA - C0912_C49A8_35 (SPAdes) | ecosystem: Environmental > Aquatic > Marine > Intertidal zone | place...
TCATCCTGGAAACTGATGTAGCCTTGTGCAGGACGATCCTTCATATCGGTTTTGCTGAGATCAAGATCTTGAATCAGTTCATCATTGAGCACAACTGTGAGGTGTGAGCCCTTCATGGTGATCGTATAGTGGTTCCATTCACCAGCTGGCTTTACTACCATTTTCTTTGGAGCTGAAGTCCGAATGACACCACCGCAATCATGATGCCCAAACTTCTTTTTCCCATGAGTATCAAGAATTTGCACTTCAAATCCGCTTGTGACGTGATTTTCAAGATCACCAACGCGCATGAAAACACCTGAGTTTCCTCTTCGTTCAAACTTAAATTCTAAATCGATAACAAAGTCAGTGTATGTGCGATTAGTCGTTAGGTAGGCATCGTATCGCTGCCATCCGCTTTCGCCAGCGCGGGGTTGGAGTGCGATCACGTTGTCCTTTTCAACAACCCAGTTGCCTTTGGTTTGCCAACCCGTTAGATCCTTGCCGTTAAACATTTCAACAAAGCCGTGCTCATCAACGACCTCACGAATGTTGATATCCTTATACTCCACGTGCATGTCTTGTCCGCCATGAAGCTGTAGGCCGAAGTGCCCTTTAATTCGCCCCTTATCGTTAGTCAGTTTTGACGAAACCACGCCATTGATTTTAACTTCGATATCCCGACCGACTGCACGGAGCTCAAGTGTAGTCCACTCCCCGGGTTTATAGTTTTTCTTTGGGATATCCCTGCTAGTTGGTTTGCTGACCCATTTACGGCCTCCAGTTTCATAAAGGCCTCCAGTCATCTGGGACTGATCAACTTCGACTTGAAAACCATTGACGCTCACTTTGCTGTCAACTCGGGCAGCGCGGAAGTAAAAACCACTATTACCTTTAATAACGCGAAACTTAGCAGTGACGACAAAATCTGAATACTGCTTATTGGAAAGCAGCATACCGTGACGTTTTTCGCTCTTTGGACTTTTGCCGACAATGGCACCGTTCTCAACACTCCAAGTCCCTCCAGGGAGAGCCGTCCAGCCGTCAAGGTTTTTGCCATTGAACAAATGGGATGATTTTTCAGCCTTTGCGCAACTGAAGGTCATGCAAAGGATAAGAGAGAGAGATATAAATGCTGTGGTTTTCATGAGTAACAAATTTACGAAGTTCGTGGTCGTTTTGTTTCAGTGAGACGGCTGATTCAAATGGTAATATCGAGGACATCCCCAGGTTTGATTGGCTGACCAGAATCGGCGCTGGTCATGGCGGCAAAACAAAGCTTCAGACTACGCAGGTTTTCCTTTGCCGAGTTTTCCGGCTCGCGATCTTCTTCGATCGCGCACAGCAGCTCGCCCATAGCACCGGCGAAGCCATCATTAAACCAATTACCGTCGAGCGGAACTACCGCTTCTCCCTCAGCAGTAGTCAGCGTAACTTGGTCGTTAGCACAAACTGGTCCAGTGCTGCGGAACGTGCCCTTAGTGCCGGTGACCACCGTGGTCTCGGCGGGAGAGAATTGAGTGGCAGCGTGGAAATTCAGTGACGCTTGGCCGGCATCAAAACTCACCAAAGCACCTGCGCTCAATGGCGGTTCAACATCTTGATCCGGGACGCGCGAAGTATTGGCAAAGACCTGAGTCGGGCAGCTCTCGACAAACACACAGGAAACCATGTCGAACCAATGGATAGCAAAATCGTAAAGTAAGATGTGATGGATATTCTCAAAATGAGTTCCTTTGATCCAAGTGTGGTCCCATGCAATGTGAATGTCACAAGAGACAATATCTCCCAGCAAATCATTCTTTAACACCTGTCGTAAATAACTAAAATACGGTGCCCAGCGCCCGTTCTGGTTGACCGCTAGTTTGCGGCCGCGTTGCTGCGCGAGTTCAACAAGCTTGCGACCCTCACGAATGTCAGTGACAAAGGGCTTCTGGCTCAAGACGTGTTTGTCCGCCTCCAGCGCACGCTTTATCAAAGCAAGTCTCGGTGCCGGGTGCAAAGCAAGGTCAACCACTTCGATATCTTCGCGCGCAAAAATTTCTTCCACATCATCAGTCACCATTGCCTCCGGAAAATATTCATCCCGCAGAGACTCCGCGGCTGCCAGATTCATATCGCACAACGCAACGACTGAGTAACCCGTACCACGATAGGCATCCAGATGGTTCTTGGCGATACCCCCACATCCAACAAGCGCAATTGATGGTCGGTATTCATCAGGCACCGGCGGTTTGTAGGGAAACTTGGGAGCAGATATACTTTTTGCAGTAGCCGCTTTCAATTCCCGGGCGTCATCGTTGTCGTTGCTCATGATTAATCTCCCAGCAAGGTTTGAGTTCGCCCGGTTTCTGAACTAAGAATCGCGGCATCCACAATCTGCTGACCAATCCGTGCCAGCACCGGTGAGAGTGGACCATCGATAGCTTCACCAGCGGCAATTTTTTTCAGACAATATTCAATCCCGTTGCCTTCACCCTGAGGAAACGGGTCTACCGGTTGGTCATAACCCTCGGGCTTCTCGCGTGTTTGGATTCGGATCGATTGTTCGTAGTCGTAACTACTGATCGTGCCCTCGGTTCCCCGAATAACAAAACCACACTTCGGCTGTGGCTGGTGCACCCACGGATCGGAGAAAGTACCCCAACGTGTTTCAAATTTTGAAAGATGCTCACCATAGCGAGCCACCGTGATACTGTGCTCATCTACCTCAAGGCCAGTGGTTCCACCGACCACACTGGTAATTTCATCGGGCTGTTGGCCACCGTTGAACCACGTTCCTAAAGTGACACCATATCCAAGATAATCACATAACGAGCCGCCGCTCGAATCTTTTTTATACCACCAGCTTTCCCGTTTGGTTTCAGCAGTCGGTTCCAGCTCAACCTTATCAGCTCCATGATACAGTGGTCCGCGGTTACCATCGTAGTAATGAACTTCGGTAATCGCACCGATCAACCCTTCACTGATGAGGCGGTGTGCGGTGACGTGGCTCTCGACCCATCGTAGCGGCCAGTTGATGATGAGCTCCTTACCTCGACCCTCCATCGCGGCGATCATACGATCCGCATCCGCGACTGAACCAGCAAATGGTTTTTCGACAAAAATGTGGACGTCATACGGGGCAATACGCTCGACCCAATCTGCATGCTCAGCAGTCGGTGGGCAGAGGATAACCATGTCCGGTTTCGTTTGCTCCATGCAGGTTACATAGTCAGTAAAGATCTGTCTTTCTGACAGATCGAATGTTTTTTTTGCCTCCTGCATACGCTCAGCGTGTGGATCACAAATACCGACAATTTGTGCATTGGGATGCTCATCGACACATCGGAGCAAGTCCCCCATATGCATATGAGAAAATTCAATTCCTACAATTTTCCAAGTTTTTGACATTATTTTGTTAGGTATTTTTGAAGGTATAGGTATCGGCTGGCGTGGTTACAAAAATGTTATTCCATTGTTTCTCATTCAAACCGCGTTCCTGCATCATTTGGGAAAATTCATTCAGTAAAAAACTAAGCCCCGGAGCACCTCCATAGCTTTTCCAGTATGATGGCCGGGCTGCATCCATGCCTAACATGATTTGGTTGGGGAAATCACCAATCAATTCCATCAAGAGGTCAAGCGTCGGGTTAGTGGTAGTTTTCCAACGGAAACCGCTATCATACTCAACCCGCACACCGGTTTGTAGGATTTCACGGTGATACTCGATGTCGGGTTGGCGATCAGTGTGGGAGAGCACAACCTTACTAAGATCCACACCATGAGAAGACAACAGTGCCGCTTGTTCCATCGCCCCCCTACCCTCTTCCACATGGGTAAGGATCGGCGCACCCGTCTGCGTGTGGGCAACAGCAGCAGCTTGGAAAATCCGTCGATTCCGATCAGTGATATCAACACCCCCGCTGGCAATCTTGATTAATCCAGCCCGATGAGATGTCCGGTCGACGCATGGACCAGAGTAGTCAAAGCGGTCAATCCCCACCTCGATATCCGCGATGAATAGCTCAGCTAAACGATCAACCGAGTAGTGATGACTCCAGTGTCCATCATCATAATACTTGCCCAAATGTAAACCAGTAGGACATAGGATATGAACCTTGGTAGCCTCAGAAATATCAACTAACTTTAACACATTACGGCCTGAATCGCATGGCATAGAATCTACCATAGCTCGACCACCATCCGCATAAAATTGAGTCAACTCAGCGATACCATTTGCTACAGATGGTAATTTAAAATCAGGGAACCGCATCGTCGCCACATTATTGTCGATAATGATATGCTCATGGGCATAACAAACACCAAACTGCTCCCTCGGGATATCACCCAATATGGTTCTAACAATATTCACAAATCGTATCCTTCTCCGTTCTGCATTACTCGAAATGGTTGCTCGATCCGCTCGCATTCCGATGCGAAGAATTCCGGTGATGCTGTATTGAAAGCAAACATGTCAAAATGATGTGGGATGGCTATGCCAGCATGGGTAGCCTTGGCCAGCTCAGCTGCCTCTCGCCCATCAAGGTTTCCTGCCACACGGCGTTCGGGTTTGTTGCCATTGATCGGAACAAACGCAACGTCAGGCTCAAAAGGTAGGATTGCGGGCACCAATTCATTATGCATCAGAGTGTCACCACTGTGATAGAATGTCTGGCCATTAGCCCGTGCAACGAAACCGAGGAATCGACAACATCCTTGGTCGTCGCGATCGACGGCATTGTGCGCGGCAGGAATACCATGGAGGGTGACATTACCGACCATAATGCTCTCACCCGCATCAATTACTTCAAGTGCATCATCCACGTCCCCAAGCCTATCGAGAACGAAGGTCCGGTTAGCGCGCGGAATCACCAGTCGCGCTTGGGGGTTTACTTCTAACAACGCCAATAGGGTTTCGGCATCCAAGTGATCGGTATGATTGTGTGAGCTGGTGATGACGTCGATATCGGTCAGAAGTTCTGGTGAAATAACCAGCTCGGTGACGCGTGTATGTGGTTTGTCTGTATTCTCGTATTTGCGCGTTAGTGAATCCGATAGATAGGGATCAAAAAGAATAGTAGCTGCCGGTGTGTAGACGAGGAATCCGCTTTGACCGAGCCACCAAACGCGCGACCGCTCCTCTGCCCTTGCGCGAGAGATATCTTCGAGCAGTGCATCGTTTTTTTGATAAGCCGGCTGCATGTTAGGATTCAATATTAAGTTCCTGTTTAACTAATTTCACACCTTCCACCATGTTGACGAGTTTCTTTTTAGCAGCCCAGCGCGCGGTCTGGCTGAGTCCGCAATCTGGCGCGAAGACAAGACGATCAGCTGGTGCATGCTCCAGACATAAACGCACACGATTAGCAATATCCTCCGGCGTTTCGATGAAATAGCTTTTCACATCCACGATCCCCACAGCAACGTCCATCCGTTCAGCAATTTTTGAAATCAATTCAATCTCACTAAACTCGCGGCTCGCCATCTCCACATGCATTTCGTCGCATTTAAAATCGAGGAATTCTGGGAACATGGGAGCGATGCGACGGTATCCGACGGCGTGCCCCTTGAAGTTTCCGAAACATAAGTGTGTGCAAAGCCGTGTGCGCCCCACAACGGACTCAACCGTACGGTTGAAGATATCTACAAAACGTTTTGAGTCCTCCTTGTAGGCATAACAACTCATTGATGGTTCATCCACGCTTATTTCAGTACATCCAGCCTCAACAAGACCCTCTAGCTCTTGACGAACAAACGGCAACAGCGCTTCAGTGAGCGCCCAGCGATCTTCGTATTGCGCATTGGGAAGAAGTCGGCCACTCATCGTGTATGGGCCGGGAACACTAGCCTTAAGTGTGACGGGAGGAGCGTCCGGAAACGGTTTCTGGAGACGGACGAGGCGTTGGTATTCCTCAACCACACCGAGCCCGCGTGGCGCAGTAATTTCCCCGACGACCTGATGCTTGCCGCGTTGATCATGGGCTGGCGGTCCGAACAGACGAGGCGAGGCAGATTCCAATTCAATCCCGTCTAGATATCCGTAAAACGAAAGATTAAAATCGAGGCGTGTCTGTTCGCCATCGGTGACGACATCGAGACCAGCTGAGTTTTGATCGTGAAGAGCAGCGATCACAGCATCGTCTTGGATTTCAGCAAGGTCTTTAGACCCAAAAGAACGAAGGTTACTGGATGCGAATTCGAGCCAACTCGGAAACGAATAGCTACCAATGACGGACGTACGTAGTGGACATGTTTTCATAATATAATTGTGCTTGGTTTAGAGGTTATTGTTATTTTAGTAGTTAAGTTTCCAGTCATGAGCACCAATTGCTGCTCTTTGTGTCGGGGCTTCCAATACTGCTCCTTGATTTCGCAATGTCTCTTGCAGCTGATCAATTGGTAACTCGGGGAGCTCCAGCTTTAGTTTGAGTGAGAGCGCCGCAGCAGAACCACAAGCATGACCCATCGCCATGGTTTGTGCCATCGATCTACAAGATGCATGCGCGTCATGAGTGGCGCTGAAGCAACGACCACAGACTAAAGTTTGGTAAGTATCGCGAGGCAGAAAACAGCGAAAAGGGACTTCATAAACACCTCCATCGGGCACGTATGCCCAGTGCGTTTCATCTTCACCACTTGAGGATTCGCGGTGGTCTTCAATAGGAGCACCGCAGAGCAGCACCTTATCCTCAAATTGGGCTTTACTCAGGCAATCTTCACGCGTGAGCCGATAGTGACCATAAACACGGCGACTCTCGCGCACGCCAATACTGGAGGAGAGGCCAATGATGTTTGATGATTCAAACCCAGGAACGCAGTCGCGCAAGAAATCCTCATAAATAAATGCCTGCCGTCGACCGTCTTGCTCAGCACTTGTTAGCTCTGCAGCATCAAGGCCAGAATAACCAGCCACCCTCACCGCCACAGTTGAGATGCAGCCCTCCGCATTCATTGGATGAATGCTACCTGCCTTGCGAGGCAACGCGTGTGTGTTTGCTTCAACGGCTTGAGCCATCTTTTGCATGAGCATTTTCTTACCTCCTGCTTGCTGATAGCGATCCAGATCGACGTTGGACATACGGAAAGTCGTGGTCATCGTTTGCACCGGTTCATGCTCACCAGCCGTCTCGTAATCAATTCCGGCAAAATGACAAAAATCGGCATCCCCAGATGCATCAATAAAGACACGCGCTTTGATACGAATAAATCCTTGCTTACCAACAACCACGACAGACTGCACCTGACCCTGCTCCTGCACAACATCCACAAGATTTGTGTGGAGTAGCGTCTGTACGCCTGCCTCGCTCAACAATTGATCCCAAACCAGCTTTAGGCGTTCAGGGTTGTAGTTCACACCAGTGCCTGCACCGTAGGTGTTAGGGCGCAGGAAAACAGCTCCTGCAGCATCCAATGCATCAACGACTCGATTACCAATACCACCCGCCACTTTTTTAGGGGTATCTCCCGGAGTAAAAAAACCGTAAAAAGTATCCAGCGCTTGGGTTGAAATACCCCCAGGAAAACCTGCCCGATCAATCAACGTCACTTTTTCTGCTCCGCTGGCTTTGGCAGCCAGTGCAGCACAGCAGCCCGCGGAACCTGCACCGATAATCAACACGTCGGTGGCGAAGGCGAGTGGAACCGCATTATGATTGATACAATTTAGCATAATTACTGGCCAACGTTTTCGTAGTAGCGAGAGATTCGATGAGCATGCTCATCATAGGCGCCCTCGAAGAGTTCTACAGCGCGCTCAGCACCTACAACCACTCCTGCACTCAATACTTTTGGCGGTTGTCCTGCAGCTGTCAGTCGCTGTGCAACTTCCGCCTTGATCGAATTCACGATAAGGCAACCTCCTACAGTCGATCCCGGAGCAACGGGTTCATCTAATCCGTCAATACTGATCATGGCATCACCGAGCGGAGCACCGGTATCGAGCACAATATCAGCAAAATCTTGCAGCTTCTTTCCGTCCTCACGTTTGCTGGTGCTCGGCTCTGAATGAAGCTTGCTAATTAAAGCAACGACTTTGACACCGCGCTTCTGAAAAATTTCAGCCATCTCGATGGGTACTACATTGCAACCGCTTGATGAAATCACCAAAGCGGAATCTTGTTCATTAAGATCAAAATTACGCAGAATACGATCAGCGAGTCCTGGCACGTTTTCGAGGAACATCGCTTGGCGCTGTCCGTTTGCTCCAACCACAAGGTTGTGGAACGAGAGTGACAGCTCAACGATTGGGTTAAACCCTGGAAAGGAACCATAACGCGGCCACATTTCCTCAGTCATCATTCGGCTGTGACCAGACCCAAAAAGCTGGACCATGCGGCCGTTAAGAATCGTCTGGGAAAAAAGATCGGCAACTTGTTCGATCTGGGATTGCTGGGCTTCTACCGCATCGATCAGTCCACGACTTTTATTGAGAAATTGTTGAGTAGGGGTCATTTGGATGGTTTTTTGAGTATTTGAATAAAATCTACAATGTTGTTGAGATGGGGTGGACGGGCTGTGCGCACGTAATATCCAGAATAAAGCACGCCGAGCTTGAGGGCGTCTTCAGGAGTGAAACCAAGGAGCATGCCAAGACCAAATCCCGCGTTAAGGTGATCGCCGGCGCCGGTTGTTATTTTTGGTGTTGCAGTGTGGGGGCCAACGACCGACCAACGACCATTAGACGTCGCACAGGCTGCAAAATCAACAGGGTGCCCCATAGCGCACTCAATGCCGAGCTTCGAACGGATCGCCTCTAGCGCCTGACACAACGATTCCGGTTCGCTGTCTGGCTCATCAATAGCAAGCACCCTGCTGACTTGGCAGGTTTCGTTAAAGTTCATACCAAGGATGGTTCGTCCATATTCTGAAAAATGACCAATATGATCTAACACAACTTTTATTCTGTTATCTGAATGCATGGAAGGATCCGCCAGATCAAAGAAAAAGATCCGCTCTGGATCGGGGCAAGACGCAGGTAAGATAGTCTCCAGATACCAAACTAGGATTGAGTTTAATTCCGAGAGGCAAGTCCAGTTAAGTAAACAGCACAGCTTCGATTGCTCCACGAGACGCGTCATCATGGCCTCCCCTATCTCACGCTCCAGTGTCTCCGCAGAGACATCATCATAGGTTCCAGTATTCGTGAGCATTACTTTCCCATTAGAAAACTCGAGCGCGTGTGTGACCGCTGGATTAGCAACAGAATGGACCTGCAGCCGCTTAGCAAATTCACAGTATGCTGGATGGATATCAGGTTTACCCAGAGTGCCGATGTAATCGACAGGCAACCCAGATTCTGCCAGTGCGTTAGCCATAATCGGACCATTGCCGCCGATTTTTTCCCGTTCAGCAACGATTTCAATTAGAGCACTCTTACCATCCGCATCGATCACACGCTGGCCAAAATCCCTTATCGTCGAAAAGGCTTTAAACTGATCGCCAGCTCCCTCACGCATTTCAACTGGCTTACAAATAATGTCCACCGTACCGTCAAAGCCTAACAAACAATGAAGCTTGTCAAGACCTGGCAGCGCAGCATCAATCTGCGGGATTAAACTATCGTAAACAGCTTGCATGTTTTTACTAGAGTTGGCCTTCGGAAACCGTCCAACCGCCATCGACAGCGATCACCTGACCGGTAACAAATCGGCTTTGTTGGGATAGCAAATACGTTGCTAGACCATCAAGATCCTCTGGACAACCGATACGGCCACCGTCGAGCGGCTGTTTGGTTTTGATGAAATTCTGGATGACATCATCGTTAGCTGCACGCTGTGCCATGGGTGTTTCTACCAATGCCGGTGCGATGACATTAAAGCGGATGTTATCGTTTGCGTAATAAGCCGCAGTCGCTTTGGTAAAACCAATGATGGCGGCCTTCGCAGCAGCATAAACATGTGTTGAAAAATATTGTGGTGAAGGCGAATAGCCTAGCACAGAGCCCATGTTCAAGACGCGCCCAGCGGTCTTACGTTCAAGGAAGCTCTGAACGGCAGCGCGATTACTCAACATCAATGATTTGAGATTAAGGTCGAGTGTCTTATCGATACCTTCAACGGTTATTTCATGCAAGGGGCCATCACCAAATCGACGACCACTGCCACCGGCAACATGGTAGAGCCCATCAAAATTACCAAATTTTTCCAGACACACGGCAATAGCATCAGAGCTTGTTACTGGGTCAATGGCATCACCAGCCATCGCGTGACCGCGATCAGGATTAATCTTTGCCATCTCAGCTTGCGCCTTAATCACGTTGTCTTCATTTCGACCAACAGCAACAACACTGGCACCCGCTCCCATAAATGAAAGTGAAGCCGATAGACCTAGACCGGTAGTGCCCCCGATCACAACAATTGATGTGTCTGCGAGTAAATCTGATGTCATCTCAAATAAAGTTTATAGACCAAGAGGCGTAATGTCTTGTAAATTTAACATATTGTCGTGTAAAAATTACGCATGTCGGAAAGCAATGATACAGAAGTGTTTCTTGAGAGTGTGGATTGGCGATCATTGACGCGTGAACTGAGCGATTGCCTCGTGGAAGAAGCCTTTTTCATGAAGGATCGAGCTGGGCGTTTTGTGATGCAAAACCGACGCGCCTGCGCCTATTGTAACACAGCGGATGAGTCGGAAACCTTAGGTAAGACAGATGCTGATTATTGGTCCGAGGAACGAGCAGCAAACTACACAGAAGGCGATCAAATGGTGATGCGCTCAGGTGGCGCAATCATTAACCAACTCGCTCCTGCTCCAGAGGATGCGGGTTCAGACAACATGATCATTTACAGTAAATTCCCAGTCAAAGATCTCGATGGAAAAGTCATCGGTGTAGCAGGAATTCATCGTATTTTTGACCAAGTAAAAGCCCTCAACACGCCGATTGGAACGCTGTTCAAGGCAGTCCGCCGAATGCAGGAGGATTACGGAAGCGAACTCAAAATAGCCGACTTAGCCCGACTCAGTGGTATTTCACACAGTCAGTTTGTCCGGAGATTTCATGCAGTTCTAGATATGAGCCCAAAAGACTACTTACAACGAATTCGTGTAAGAAAAAGCTGTCGTTTGTTAGAAGAAACACAATTAACGGTCGCCGACATAGCTCACCAGTGCGGATTTTATGATCATAGTCACTTTTCACACGCCTTTCGGAACCATACTGGACTCAGCCCTAGCGAATATCGTAAAGGCCATCTGAGATAATGATAAAAAATGCCTCGTCCCCAAAATTTGGTGTAGACCCTGCTGTGTTGTGCACTCGAACGGTGTTCTCATCCTTTCCTAAACATTTAACCCCAGTCCTCCGATGGAGGACTGGGGTTAAATGGTGGGCAGGGAAGGATTCGAACCTTCGTACACTTACGTGAGCAGATTTACAGTCTGCCGCCTTTAACCACTCGGCCACCTACCCGTAGGTTGTTTGTGGGCCCCATGCAGGGCGGGATGTGTGATACGTGGCATGCCGTCAGCTGACAAGTGAAAAATCTGAGTCTGATGCGGATTTTTTTCTTTAGGAGAACAGACGCTTGACCGGTGAGCCGTCTTTACCGCCCACCTTAAATGGTCTGCCAGACGGTGAGTGCAGAACGGCTGTGGTATCAATCCCCAAGCCATATGCTATAGTGGCGTTGTAGTCGTGGAGCGTAACACCATTCTTTTTAACACGAGCACCTTTAGAATCAGACTCGCCATACACGGTTCCACCTTTAATACCACCACCTGCTAGTAAACTAGAAAAGACCCCTGGATGGTGGTCACGCCCATTGTTATGTTCTTGCACAATGTTGGGTGAACGCCCGAACTCCGTACATAACGCAACGATGGTAGATTGAAGTAACCCCTTCGCCTCAAGCTCAATAAGTAGGTTAGCATATGCCTGATCAAGAACTTGGCAACGTGCCTCAACAGCAGTAAAATTATCATAGTGGGTATCCCATCCACCGAGGTTCACCTCAACAAAACGCACGCCATGCTCCACAAGGCGACGTGCAAGCAAACAACCTTGGCCAAATGAATTGTTCCCATAAGCTTTTTTTGATGAGCCCGGCTCACGGTTGATATCAAAAGCTTTGAGATCATCGCTGCGCATCAGCTTAACTGCCTCCTTATAGAGTTCATCGTAGGCTTTTGCCTCAGTATTTTTATACTGGCTGTGAAAATCTTTATTGAGAGCATCAGCTAGCTTTAGGCGACGATCGAAGTCCTCTTTACTGACAGAACCGGCGCGCACGCTATCCTTGAGCCCTTCATCAGGTCTGCCAAGTGGCACACCAGCATATTTCACACCAAAGAATCCAGCTGATGCATTTGAAGCACCACCACCAACCGTTACAAAACCGGGAATCTCCGAGTTTTTCCGGCCTTTCATTTTCATAGCCCAGCTACCTAACGTTGGATGCACGATGGTAGCTCGTGGAGCATAGGATCGGTGCAGAACATATTGACCGCGATCATGGGCACCATTCTGCGATGTCATTGAACGTATAATACAGATTTTATCCATTACGGCGGCCGTTTTAGGTAAATATTGGCTAATTTGGATACCATCTGCCTTTGTGCCAATTGCCTCTACGGGGCCTTGCACTTCTTTTTTACTCGGCTTCACATCAAAAGTATCAATATGGCTCATGCCTCCAGACATATTAAGAAAAATGACGGCCTCAGCAGGTTTGCTTTTACCTCCAGAAGTCTGAGCATAGGCGCGGCTGGCGACAGATGCACCAAGCATTGGCGCTAAGCCAACACCAAGGTAAGTCTTGGCTGCATTGGCCATAAATTGGCGCCGTGTAAGTTCGTCTGTATGATTTTTATTCATAGATCAATGGTGGTTTCTGTTAGATACGATTAAGGGACAAATATAAATTCGCGACTATTGATAAGGGCGGAGATGATATTACGATATCCTGCTTCCCCTCGTGCAGCTATCTCGGATTTCATAAGCTTCATTTCTGATTCATTTGGCGAACGCGAAAGTATGCCAAAAAATAACGCCCTTATACGGTCCGGCACGCTACCCCGCGAGAGTTTGTGAATGTGTGCTTGTTGATTAGCTACTACAAGTTTTTCAACCTGACCGTTAAGCATCGAGAGAACTTGAGTTGCATTTGCCTCCTTGGTTGCAGAGTCTAATAGGTTTCGATCAGATTGCCCAAAGATCTGGAGCACGTGGCCTTTGGGTGCAGGTGATGGTAGCTCAGATGCGCGAACAACACCATTGAGTGCACCCCGTTTACCCGCACTGCGCATCATCATGCTCATCTTTTGCTTATTACCGCTTTTGCTACTATTTTGAATCCGACTAAGTAGGCTTTGAGCATATTTTTTAAGTTCCTTTGGAGACTTTATCGCTAATACCTCCTTCTGTAGCTGCAGCATATCTAACTCTCCAACAAGCACTGGCTTTCCACCGTAATAGATCGCATTTGATCTACCTCTTGTGGGCAACTTGTCGGGATTTCCTGCGATCAAAGTAACTAACGAATCCCAGTATTGCTCGGCACTCATTCGTTGGATTTTTCTGCCATCAAAAATCGGTTTTTCTCCGGGTTTCAATTCGCGCTCAGAGGAAGTAAAGGCATAGACACGTGTAAGCAGTAGCGCATGCTGAAATGCCTTGAGGTCATAGTTCAATGACTTCATAAGGCCGACCAAATAACGTGTGAGCTCAGGAGATGTCGTTTCTTCAGCGGGGACATATTCATCAACAGGCTCGAACAACGCAGTGCCGATAATACGTTTCCACATCCGATTAACAATGACAGTGGTGAAACGATCATTTTGATCATTGGTAACCCATGAGGCAAAATTTTCGAGTCCATCATCATCGTCTCGGCGCTTGGACATACGCATTGATTTACCAAAACTTTTTTCATGGGGGGTGCGAGCACTAACCCACTCGCCGGGATCTCCATCAGAGTATTGATAGTCATTGGGTAATTTGATTCGACCCGTGCCTGCACCACCTATGCTACCGTAAAATACTTCATCACCGAGGAAACGCATTAGACGACCAAGTGGTGTGCGTTCTGTCTTGGCCTCACGCATATCACGCCAAACAGAATTCCACGGACCTTTGTTGATTTCACGTTGTCCGTTGGTGAATGCAGCAAGACGGAAAAAATCCATTCTTTCCCAATCTTCAAATGGATCATCGTGGCATTGGGCACACTCCATACGTGTTCCGAGAAATAGACGCATGGTATTCGACATGTTGTCGAGCGGCATACCTTTGTCGCGAATGTAATACCCCACGGCACCGTTTTCCCATATAGCACCCTGCGCAGAGAGCAGTTCACGCGTTAGGTCATCGAAAGGCATGTTTTCAGCCACTGCATCACGCACCCAGGCCATATAAGGTGCAGCAGTGCGACGGTTTGCAAAGTTTTCCTTAACACGGAGCATATCGATCAGCCAATTAGCCATGTAACTTTGATAGCCTTTTGAATTCATGAGGTAGCGAGCTATAAGAACGCGTTTATTTGGGTCATCTGATTCAAGAAACACACGGGCCTCCTCAACAGTTGGTATGCGCCCGACGGCAAGCAGAAAACTGCGGCGCAAGTAAACGGAATCATTCGCATCCTCGGGAACGCTAACACCTTTTTTCTTATAGATTTTGGCAATACGAATATCAATTTGGCGAGCTGCGGCTAGGAGCTGCTCTTCCGTCACCGCCTCTTTTTTTGCACCCCTAGCACTATTAGCCTTAGTTTGCGCAGTAACTGACATAGGAAAAATAGCCAAACAGGTTGCCGTGATGTAGCACAACCGCACCATCGTCAGATAATGGAAATCTTTCATACTCAATATATAATGCCCATTTTATGAAAGCATTTCAAATAATTATTAAAAATTTGTTTTAAGCACTAGCCAGTCAATCAATTCATCAGCACTTGCAGCCATAGGTATGGAAACTTTTTCCTTATGGGCAAGGCATCCAAGCCTCTCCGGGACATCAAGCACACCGTGTCCCAATTCTTCTGCAATTGTTTCAGAAAACTTCGCCGGATGAGCGGTTTCGAGAATCACAGTAAGGTCTTTGGGGTGCTCCTTAAGCCACGCCTCGGCAGCGAGATAACCCACAGCACCATGAGGATCGATCACGTAGCCATATTTCTCATATACCGTTCGAATAGCGGCACGGGTCTGGCTATCACTCACAGGGAATCCACTAATCATTGATGCCATACTCTCCCAATCATTACCGAATACCTCCTGCATCCTCGCAAAATTACTAGGAGCACCAACGTCCATAGCATTTGACAAAGTGGCAACTGAGGGGCGTGGATTATAATCACCCGTCCTTAAATACTCCGGCACTACATCGTTCACATTAGTAGCAGCTATAATATGGTTCACCTTCAGGCCCATACGAGTAGCTAATAGCAGAGCTGTGAGATTGCCAAAGTTACCACTGGGAATGACAAATGTAGGCGGCTTGTTAGAAATGCGTGCTGCCTCAAAATAATAAAGCATTTGAGGGATCAGACGTGAGATATTGATAGAGTTCGCCGAGGTGAGATTACACCTTTTGGATGTTTTTGGGTCGAGAAATGCAGCCTTCACCATACGTTGGCAATCGTCAAAGCTCCCATTAATTTCAAGAGCGGTGATATTGCCGCCCAGTGCTGTGAGTTGTTTTTCCTGGAGTCCACTGACTTTTCCAGATGGGTAAAGTATAACTACACGTGTGCCCTCGACGTTGTGAAATGCACTAGCAACGGCTCCTCCGGTATCCCCTGAGGTTGCAACCAAGACGGTCAGTGTTTGTTTATCATTACGCGTTAGCCATGCCATAACGCGTGCCATAAAGCGTGCTCCAAAATCCTTAAACGCCAGTGTCGGACCGTGAAACAGTTCAAGCACATGACGATGCTCATCAAGGGCAACAATAGGTGCAGGAAAATTTAAGGCATCGTCAACGATCTCTTCTAACACATCTTCAGGTATGGCATCGTGAAGCAAGGCAGACACGATACGGAATGCCATGTCTTGGAATGAGAGCCCTTTCCAGTCATTCCAAAACGTATCGTCAAGTTGCGCAATATGCTCGGGCATGTAGAGACCATTGTCGGCAGGTAGCGAACGCAAGACTGCTTCGCCAAATTCGACGAAGCTCTCTGGGTTGTTGGTGCTGTAAAGGCGCATGAGATGATTATCATGAAAGCGAACGGCCAATCCTACAAGTGTGAAGCGTGTACATGAAAACAGCGCGGATAACCGCGCTGTTGAAAAAAACACAAATTTAAGTGTTAGAACGGAATGTCATCGTTTTCATCGACTCCACCACTACTCTGTGCCGGTGAACCACCATGCTGCGACGGTTGCTGCTGAGGTGCTGAATTTCCTCCTTGTTGGTTCTGGTTTCCACCACCACCTCCACCTCCTGGTGATCCCATAAGTTGGATATTATCTGCGACCACCTTGAGTTTAGAACGTTTTTTACCCGTTTCCTTATCGTCCCATGAATCCGTCTGTAACCTGCCTTCAACAAAAAGCGGTTTACCTTTTCCGGAATACTGGTTTGCTACCTCAGCAGTGCGTCCCCAAAGAGTAACGTCCACGAAGGTTGTTTCCTCAATTTTTTCGCCGTTGTCACCTGAGCGCACGCGATTAACCGCTAGACCGATGTCAGCTACCGCTGTTCCCTTGGGGGTGTAGCGCAATTCGATATCACGGGTCACATTACCCATGAGCATTACTTTATTGAAATTAGCCATAAATTGTATGCTAGCGGTTGATGCTGCCTGAGCGCAATCGAAAACCTGTGCGAAAAATAACGGCTGGCTAGCCCAGTCGCTGGTAGTGCTGCAGGTAGACGCTATCGTTGAGGTTAAGAGTGCTTTGAATCTTCTCAATAGCATCTGGCTCTGCCTCGAAGAGGTAGTTCACATAATGCCCACCATCGAGGTGACGCGCGTTATAGGCGAACTTGCGGCGGCCGAGTTGCTGAATTTCGTCCATCTTGGCTCCGTTACCCTCCATTTCCTTCGCTACCGAGGAAACGAGGTCATTGAGGCCGTCTTCTTGACCTTGTGAATTGAGTACGATCAGTCCTTCGTATTTTCTGCTCATCGTTGATTGTTGGTTGTAAGTTGTGTTATGCTTCTGGTTTTTTGCTGGTGTTGAAAGCGTTTGCGGCTGCTTCAACACCCTCAGAAAGCGAAAACTGCACGGCTTCGGCTGCAGTTGCAAGCGTGTTTTCTAATTCATTCGTCTCACTGGTGGAAAACTTTCCAAGTACATGACCCGTCATGGAGTTTTGCGTCTCATTTCCCGCACCATCATTCGCATTTCCAATCCCGATTTTAAGGCGAGGAAAGCGGTCGCTACCGAGATGAGCAATGATCGACTTGACCCCGTTATGACCACCGGCCGAGCCCGCCATACGAAAACGCAGACTGCCAAATGGAATAGAGACGTCATCGTAAACTACAATGACTTGTTCTGGTTTCAATTTGTAAAATCTAAGTGCTGCACCAACCGACTGACCACTCTCGTTCATAAACGTTTGTGGCTTTATCAGGGTGGCACCAAATCCGGAAACCTTAGCCACATGTGCACGCCAGCGCAAATGGTTCGCCATCGTTGCTCCGCTGTTAGACGCAAGCCGATCCACGACCATAAACCCAACGTTGTGGCGGGTTTTCTCGTATTTCTCCCCTGGGTTACCGAGGCCTACAATGAGTCTGATCAAGGACATGGTTTACTTTTTATACAATAAGGACAAAACTCCAAATAAAATCAGCCCGAAGCCGAAGCTCCGGGCTGATATCAATAAAAAGTAATCAAGCGGAGAGCTTACTCGTCATTCGATTTCTCGGATGTGACTTCTGGCTCGGCAGGAGTGTCGCCTTCGCCTTCTTCTTCACCCTCTTGTTCCTCAGATGCAGCAACACGAGTCTTGGCACAGAGAGCCACCACAATGTCATCGCTCAGAGTTGGAGCAACACCCTCTGGAAAATTGATATCACCAACGTTAAGGGCATCACCAATTTCAAGGCTAGTGACATCCGTTTCAATTTGCTCGGGAAGGTCTTTAGGAAGACAGCGGACTTCCAAAGTATGGAGCATCTGCTCAAGCAAGCCACCGGCTTTTACTCCGGACGGCTCACCATCAAGCTCGAGTGGTAGGTTTGCCGTGATTTCGGTCTTTTCATCCACAGCTAAGAAATCAACGTGAAGAATTTCATTAGTAAGGCGATCATGCTGAACGTCTTGGAGGAAGGCAAGCTGAGCTTTACCACCTTCCACTTCAAGGTTTACAAGAATGGAGTCAGAGACAGCATGATTTAACATATCGGTAAATGTTTTGCTATCGACTTTGACATTCTGGTTTTCAGAGCCACCACCGTAAATAACGGATGGGATTAAGCCTTCACGACGCATTTGTTTGAGAACGCCAGAACCCGTGCGGGCGCGTTCCTCTGCTTTCAGAGTTTTTGGTTTAGCCATTAGATTGGATGGTTTGGATTAGTTTCTAGATGAAGTAAATAATGATGTGAGCAGTGCCCGAAAACAACTGACGGTGGTAGTGAGTGAGTAGTGAGTAGCCCTCGGGGGGCGGGTAATTACCACTTTAGACGTCAATGTCAAAGAGAGAAGTGACAGATTTTCCATCATGGATGCGGGAGATGGCGTCACCCATGAGGCCAGCGATGGAAACAACAGAAACTTTGTCACCATGCGCCATAGGCACTGAATCCGTCGTAATGAGCTCTTTAATAGCTGATTCGGCAATACGTTTGCGTCCCATTTCCCCAATAACACCGTGGGAAACTCCAGCATAAATACTCTTCGCTCCGTTATTTTCCAGGATCTCTGCTGCGGCACAAAGAGTGCCCGCAGTCTCTGTCATGTCATCTACAAGGAGGACATTGCGCCCTTCTACGTCACCAATAACGTTCATTGCCTCAACTTTAGTCGCACTAACACGGTGCTTTGCAACAATAGCAAGTTCAGCACCCAGTTTATCGGCATAGGATCGTGCCATTTTGACACCACCCACATCTGGCGAAACAACAGTGAGGTTACTCGCATCATCACCATGCTTTTCGCGCAGGTGTTTTATAAAGACAGGCTTGGCATAAAGGTGATCGACTGGGATATCAAAGAACCCCTGAATCTGAGCAGCGTGCAAATCCATGGTGAGAACACGATCTACACCGGCGGCAGAAATGAGATTTGCTACCAGCTTAGCTGTGATCGGAACACGCGGTTGGTCTTTACGGTCTTGACGGGCGTATCCGAAAAACGGCATCACCGCAGTGATACGGCCGGCACTTGCTCGCTTAGCAGCATCCACCATGATGAGCATTTCCATCAAGTTATGATTGGTAGGCGGACATGTCGGCTGCACGAGGTAAACATCTTCGCCGCGGATGTTTTCGTTGATCTGAACGAATGTTTCACCGTCAGGGAACGAGGTGACGTGAACGTCTGCAAGTTTTTGTCCGAGGTGACTCGCGATGTCCTCTGCGAGTTTTTGGTGAGCCTTACCGCTGAATATTTTCATCTGATTTGACCTAATTTGGTGCTACTGCGGGGATCATGGAGTAACGGCTAGACATGACAACCCCAAAGCGTTCGGAGATCGATTATTTTGCTCCCTTGCCAAACAAAACAGCCGGTATCGTCATGACAAGTAACTTGACGTCATACCAGAGCGACCAATTATCGATGTATTCTAGATCCATTGCCACCCAGTCCTCCCACTCGGTAATATTATTACGTCCATAGGCCTGCCACGTGCAGGTAATACCCGGTTTTACGCTAAGTCGGCGGCGGTGTTCAGATTTTTCAAATTTCTTAACCTCATAAACTGGCAATGGACGAGGGCCTACTAAACTCATATCACCTGTCAGCACGTTAAGCATTTGCGGTAGCTCATCGATACTCCATTTTCTGAGAAAACGAGCAAATGGAAATACTCGTGGGTCATTATGCAGCTTGAAAACTGGACCACTCATTTCATTGCCAACATCTTTTTTAAGCGCATCGAGCTTCGCCTCAGCATCCACATACATGGTTCTGAATTTCCACATTTTGAATGACTTCCCGTACTTGCCAGCACGATCTTGGCGGAAAAATGCCGACGCGCCTGGGCTGGTTATACGGATACCGATGATCGCAAAAATCCAGACTGGGAATGTGAAGGTAATAAACAATACCGCCACCACGCGATCCATCAACCCTTTGAGAAGCAAGGCCCACGAAAGCTCAGGTGTGGTGCGCAAGACAAGCATCGGCTTATTTCCAAGATTATCAAATGTCGGTCGTGATACTTGAGTTCGGATAAAGTCTGCGGACACCCATACTTCAACACCCTGCTTCTCACATAGCTCAACAGCTAACGAAATTTCGCGGAACACAGCATGCCGCGCAGCCACAATAACACGCTCGACAGATTCATCGTTCAGAATTTTTTCAAGCTCGTCTGGTTCACGCTCAGTGAGATCGAATTCCGCAACAACTTGCCAATAATCGGTCACCTCGGGGGGCATGAATTCTAAAAGCTCTATGATATCCTCTTGAGTCCCTGCAAGCACCACGCGCTCTTTATTCCCCTCTTCAATGGCTGCCTTCCGCAACGAACGTCTCACAATGGCATCGCGCAGTAACAACGACGCACCCGACAATACAAATGCGGTGGCCAGCACGATTCGACTCGATGGTGCCATTTGGAAAAACACCACCATCACCGCTACAGTCACGCCAATCAGAAGCAGGCACTGGAACATTTGCCGCAGCGATGCCCCCACCGTTTTGCGCATCATATTCCGGTAAAACCCAAATATCTCAAGGGTTAGCGGAGTGAAAGGCACCACGATAAATAGCAACCAAGAGATTTCGGATAATCCGATCTCACCGGCATCGCCCATCCCAAATAACGGCTTTAATATAGGCCGTAACTTATCGCCCACCCAGAATGCCACAAATACCAAAAAAGCGTCACACAACTGTAACGCCTGAATAGAAAACTGTTCTCTTTGTTTGGAACCGAACATTTTTAAACCATGGAGAGTCTACTTCGAAAGAAAGATTTGTAACTGCTGTTATAGACGGATAGGCATCGCGTCTATTCTTTTTTCTTATCAATTACGAGAGGCGCTAGTTTGCGGATAAATTCCTCAAGCATCTTTTCAGACTGCTCTAGAGTGAATGCCGCCTCAGGCTTGATTAGACCTTGCTCTGCATAGACTTGGGTCACTGGCATGGAAAAAGTAGCATACGCCCATTGCTGGTCGTATCCCTTAAACAACCTGTCCTTCATATCCTGAAGGGTCCGACCGTAGTGGTCCTCGGTAATCACGCGATGGCCAAAAAATGTGTAATACTGCACCCTCCTTATCTTCAATGACTTCCCATCCCTTGTGATTGTCTGGTCACAGACGATTTCTCGCATCGGCAAATCCCCGCCATCAGCAAGAGCTTCTTTGATTATAATTTTACGCTGCTTGGTAAAGTTCCAACCCTGCGACTTCAAACAACGTTCAGGTCGGTGAATACTATTATTGATATCCTTGCCAGAGAATACAACCGATACCTCCACCGAAGGTCTCAGTGGATTATTTAAGTCAAAATACTCCACTCTCTCGAACTCAGTATCCTTGGCCAAAATTCTCAATTCATCCCCAGTCACTTCTTTTTTCTTGCCATACATGGCATCAAATCGCTCCGGAAGATTACGCTGCAGCATTGAGAGCTTAATTTCCCCAGCCTTAGGCAGCAGCCATATAGATGAAAACCCCAAGACGAGAACTAGAGCGAGAATGTAGAGACGCGTGGTGACTCCAGTTTTGGAGTCTTGAGATTCTGGAGTCTTGGAGTCCTGAAGTTCGGAAGTAGGGGGGGGTGTAATCTCGGATGGCATGGGGAGGAGAAGTTTTGAAGTGCTCGTGTCGGGGGGGCGAAGTGCGGGTGCTATACTCTACTGATCAAATATTTAATGCAGCCGCCGAGTAATTTTTAAATCTCAACAGCTTGTTGATAAAGTTGGTCAAATTCTGCGTGATTTGCATACCGGTCACTCGAGCCATAATCCTTGTTGAACTTTGGGTTGAATGTCTGATGGTAAATACGTGGAGTAAGCTCACACGCTTTTTCCCACGCTGTAATATTTTTGAATTGTGCAATACACATAAGAATCTCGGAATTAAGAACCAAGAACTAAATAACTTCACTCCTGCGTGCGTACTCGCACTACTTTACGGTTTTCTTTCCAGTTGAGAAGCTTATCGATAAGGAATAATCCAGTAAGAGCTACAGGGAAAAAAAACAAAAGTCCTGCCCAGTCATGGTAAATGCCAGATCCGAATTCACTATAACCCATTTCAGAAAGAACTAGGATTGTAAATATACGAAGAAAATTAGCACCCATTGAAAGAGGTAACGAGCAAGCGAACAAAAAAGCCTTCTTCCATATACTTTTCTGAGTGTAATAGGCATAGATCGCAGAAATCATGACCAAAGCCATCACTGATCGTATCCCACTGCACCCCTCAGCAATCTTCAGTTCGTTCCAGCTGCCATCAGCCGAGTAAATATTATTACCAGCAATGATGAGATCCATACCAAAAAATGTACCTACTTGATAACACGACTTGGTCACCATAACCTGCAGCCCGTTAGTAGCCTGCTGCAGTCCTGGTAGCGTAATAGCAAAATACCAGAAGAATGCCGGAAAGAGAACATGCCGAGCCACACGCCAACCGTAGACAAAATGCACACCTCCAAAAATTAAAAAGGGCAAACCAAACAACGCGATTCTAGGCTGCAGTGTTCTGACAGATGCCAGAAAAAGCAAGATCCCAAATACGACTGATACCATGCCTAGCGAAGAGGACTTTATTCGTTCAGCTTTCATAGTTTTCCACGCCATCGAAATGAAAACTACAAATAAAACTGGCACTGCCCACCCATGTATAAAATCGCCTCTCCAAGCGTCAGCCATCCATAAAATGACACGATCTTTAGATGTCGATGAATTTGGGAATACAGGATAAATTAACCAAAAAAATAACACCGCTAAACCAGTCAACATGACAGGCAATATTGGCGAGTTAGATAAATTTTTAACTTTCATAAATAGTATATGTATGTGTTTGGCACGGCGAATCGATCAATGTTTATTCTGCTTATCCATGGCATCCATCTCTTTTTTTGAGGATAATATGTACACAACAATAACAATAAAGATGCCCGCGGAGTAGAGGATGATGAATTCCCAGAAAAGTCCAATGATCCAAGCAACTGATATACCTAGTCGATAAACTGGTTCATCAATATAGATCCCCACCGCTTTTTTTAATCTCCACCACCATCCGCGGGTTCTCAGGTCTGATCGTGTGCGATCAGCCTCATAAAGCACTAATTCCTTAAGCCACATCCAGACGCTGAGAGTCACACGCAAAAACAAAGCACATAATAACACTCGCAGAGTATAATCAGGTCTTTCCTCAAAATACGGGCAATAATAGTGCCCCGCTGCATAGGCCATGACACAGGGAAACATCATTCCCGATCCTAAGTCTGAAATCTTATCCATCAATACCCCAAAGCTACTACCTTGACCGGTGACTCTGGCAAGGGGCCCATCTGCACAATCCAGAATGTAACCCAACTGCAAGCCAACGATTAGTGTGACGCCTGCTAAAATATGATCTGCACCCATCAAGTAGACAGCCAGAGGAGTAACTACTGTCACAATTGCAGAAATTAGAGAAACGGCATTCGGCGTCAAACCCCATCGAGATGCCCAGAGTGCAAAAAAAGCTCCAAGTCGATAGCTTACATTGAGTGTAAACCACATCGACTGCTTACCACGCATCGCCCAGAAATCTTCATAGCTATGAGTTTTTGACTCCATTATTAGATCTTTTTTAAACTTATTTCGACGTGACCGCAAGAATCGAGTGTAATCCTTGGATCGATAGTTTTCTTGGATTATTATTAACCCTATCGGGATTGAACCCGTCTTTAATAATCAACTCGTGCTGTTTTTTATTGGTGATACCCGCTGCACTCAAACTATTAGAAAGACCCAAATTCTTTATCCGCTCACGAATAGCCTCAGCAGCATCCGTAACCGAGCTATAGCTAAGCATCATAGCAATTTCGATCATAACACGCCTCACATATTCAACCCCCCGATGATCCAAAACATCCTCATTTCCTACCGCCTCATTGTATTTATAAATATCAGGTAACATCAGACCGACCGCATGACCATGCATTAACCCAAAATGTATTGTTAAAGCGTACGACAAAGCGTGTGGTGCAGTTGTCTTCGTTAGATTAATTGCCATTCCTGCAAGACATGCAGCCTTAGCCATCTCTCTAATCGCAGCTTTATCATGATTAATAACCGCGGGAAGCATGAACTCCCACGTGAGACAAATCGCACGCCGTGCAAGATTCTTTGATTCATCAGTAGAATGAATACTCCAATAGGACTCCACTCCTTGGCAAAAAGCATCCAATGCCGCTGCTGCTGCAATATCTCGAGGAACAGAGGATAATATAGAAGGTAATAACCATGCAGCGTCGGGTAGAAGCTCAGGATGAGCAATAGAATGTTTCACGTCACCATCATATAATACTGCAAATTGGGTCGCCTCACTACCTGAACCGGCAGTTGTAGGCAATGCGAACAGCGCCGCAGACGAAGGCTTAGCCTCTCTGTCGGAACAAAGTACTTTATCTATCTGGTCACTAGCTTGACTGAAACACTTAATCAGTTTGGCAACATCAATAACACTACCACCCCCCACCGCAATGATTGCACTAAAATTGATGCCACTGATTTCATCTAAAATACGGCAAAGATCACTTTTTTG
>Ga0208970_1000182_pt1 | contig 22443 bp, 16 predicted proteins | sample AOAMet2_C49A8_35_2_FD_188078 | JGI IMG/M metagenome (GOLD analysis project Ga0208970, IMG submission 188078) | Ammonia-oxidizing marine microbial communities from Monterey Bay, California, USA - C0912_C49A8_35 (SPAdes) | ecosystem: Environmental > Aquatic > Marine > Intertidal zone | place...
AAGGGCCTACCATTTGAAGGACTATTAGCACAATATGAAACTAGAAAAATATTTTCACAAATTAAAATTGAATCTGAACGAGCCTCTATGGCCCTTGCTGAAGAGTTTGGGGAACCTCTGTGGTGTGTCGGTACTGGCATGCGGAATACTCATCTTAGGGCTATTGCTCCTACCGTTAGTAACAGTAAGCTTAGTGGTAATGTATCTCCTGGCATTGAGCCTTGGGCTGCTAATGTATTTACTGAGCAAAGTGCTAAAGGTACTTTCATTCGTAAAAATCCCACACTGGTTAAGCTCCTTCGCAAGCTTAAAATCAATAATGAAACTGTTTGGTCTAAAATCTTAAAAGACGGAGGATCAGTACAAGGATTAAAAGAACTTAATAAAGTTATGGTTGGTCCTTATAATGATATACCAGCTAAAGATGTGTTTAAAACATTTAAAGAAGTTAATCAGTTAGAACTAATTAATCAAGCGGGTATAAGACAACAGTATATAGATCAAAGCGTAAGTTTAAATTTAGCTTTTCCTAGTGTTGCCACACCTAAGTGGATTAATAAAGTACATTTTGAAGCTTGGAAAAAAGGTATTAAAACCTTATACTATACTCGGACTGAGTCAGTGTTACGTGGAGATATTGCTGAACAAGCAATGGATGAGAGCTGTCTTAGTTGTGACGGATAACTAAAGTTTGTTATAATAATCAAAGGGAGGTCTTACGACTTCCCTTTTTTTATTGTGCCTTTAATCTTTCGATATGATTTTCTATATCTTCTTTTGTTATATTTAATTTCAAAGCTATACCACCGCTCCATTGCCCTTTAGGTTTACCATTGTATAAAACTAGAATAGTTGGAACAGATTTTATTTGTTGTCTAAATGAAGGTGTTTGTTCTTCTAGTATTAAATATTTTACCTTAGCATATTTAAGACCTGCAAGATCAAGGTTGTGTCTTGAGTTCCAAGAAGAATTGATGTGCAGTACTTCGTATTGTGAATATCCTATGGTTGTAAAAAGTAAACTTAATATTATTAAAATCTTTTTCATTTTATTTGTTTATAATTGTGAACAGTTTATCGTCAATTTTATCTAGTTTCTCGCTATTATCTTGAACTTTTTCGTCAATATCCATAATAGTAGTTCTAACCAGCTCATCTTTTAAATCATATTCTGTTCTGCTTACCTCTGGTTTAGGTAGTTCTTTTGCAAGATCAATATCTTTTTGCAAAGTAAAATACATGGCCGCTAAACTCACTGCGCCTGCAACTAACATTCCAATTGTTTTTAAATCTAATTGTACTTCTGTGTTCTCTGAAATTTTTTGAGCCATTTAGTTTTTTGTTTTTAACCTCATAGAAACTTTAGTTGAATTAACTATAGATCTACTTGGTCTCGTGTTTTGTATATTTATATTAGGGTTTTCTCTTGGTGTGATTTTACGGTTAAAATTATTATTAGGATTTTCTCTTGGAACAAATTTGTTTTTGTTATTCCATGACCTATCTGGTCTACTATTGTTGTTATTTATCTTTACTTCGTTTCTTAATCTATTGGCTATTATATTAATTTTATCTTCTCTTACTTTTTTAATAATTCCTCTTCTTCCTCTTATCATAGCTACATTACGAGGTTGTTCATACATATAATATCTTGGTATTGAGTAATGGTGGTTAAAATAAGGGTAACCAAAAGCCCAGTCATACCAGAAATTATGTCTATTCCAATACATGTCAAAAGAATTAAACGGATTCCAAAATCTAGCAAACGATGCAGACGAATAAAACGAGAACGGTTGATTAGACGCATACTTAGCATAGTTCCACCTAAAAGTAAAATCAGTTCTTAATTTCCAATTTAATCTTGTATAAGATAAAGTATCTATTTTAATAGTAGAAGGAACATCTAACCACGGGCCTGACAATGGAGGTGGTTGTGTTTTTTGTATTCCGCAACTAGTTACTGCTAGAATTATTATTAAAAAACAAGCCCTTAACATTTCCATCTTCTTCTAGCTGCTTTACCTCTTTCACCAGTCCAACCTTTTGATCTTGCACAAAATGATTTTCTTCTACCAGCAGCTTTGCTACCAGGTTTTACATCACCAGTAACAGCTGTTTGTAATTTGCTACCAGGGTTTTTTCTTTTGTATTCACTAACACCTTTTGCAGTCATACCCGCACCTTCTTCTGTGCTTCTAAAGTTTCTACCTTTACCCTTTGTAGTTTTTCTTATTTCTTTTTTTTCTTTTCTTTCAGCTCTACGTTCTTGTCTAAATTCTTTACGTTCAGCTCTAGACTGTTGTCTTTCTTCTTTAGTTCTTTTTTGGAATGGTGAGCCTAGCCCACGCGGTCCACATCCTTTACCTATAGCCATACTATTTGTTTTCAGGTCTTTTAGAAGGGTCTTTGTGTTGACAACTACCTTTAGCTCCTTTTACTGTACCAGGTTTTCTTTCGTGTGTTTTCCAGCATTTTAAAGGTGAACCCATTTTAGCAGGTGTTTTTTTACAGTTACAATTATCTGTACAGTCACAACTAGAACTTCTTGTTTGTTTTTGTCTTACTAACCAGTTCATATTAATTTATATTTTGTTTTGTTATTTTCATCTTTATATGCTTGTAAACATCTCTTTCTGTTTGAATCACCATCTATGTAACTTATATGCACCCAGTTTGGATTCTCTTCTGTGCCAAACTCCCATATCATCTGGTCAAAGTCAACGTTATCTTTTAACCAATAATACATATCCGCATTTGACATGTGACCATAAGTATCGTCTATATCAATTGCTCTACCCTGACAGTGTTGTGACTTAGAACTTCCACCGATAGCGGAATTTAATTCAGCTGATCTATAGAACGAATTAATCTTTATAGGCTTACCTACGTACTCTCTAAGAGGCTCAAATACATTTTTAGCAAGTAACTCCATGTTTTGTAATTCATATTCACCTGGTGTGTTATCTATACCTCGCCTTATAGCTGTATTGCTATACACTCCTTCTTTGCTACTTATATGTTTGCTTATCATTTTCTTAGTTTAACTTTTCCTTTATTTAATTTGACAGATTTATTTCTAAGTTTCACCTGTCCTTTTTTCAATTTAGTTTTATTTTTATTTTTCTTTTGATATGGATTTAAACCTAAACTCCATTGATCCCAACCTAAAGTTAAAGCTATACTTTGCCAAGCTGCAGTTTCTTCCTCTGTAGCAGTTTTTAAATTATCTACTTTTTGAATTAATCTATCTAAAGGTATGTTTGTAAAAGCAGATACAGTTTTACCAACAGCTAAATTAGCAGGGTTATCTAAACTTAAACCTTCTTCTCTTATTTCTTTACCATTCCACTGAAATGTTCTAGCAGCAGATATTAATTTACTAAGCTTAGAAGATATAGGTGGTGATATACTTGTTGACTTTAAAGCAACGTTTACATAATCAGGTCTATCTTTTTGGTTTTGTCTTATTAGTTCCATAACCATATTTTTAACAGTAGCTACACCTGCACCAGCCACACCAGTACCTCTAAGTAATGAATCAGCCATACCATTCATTATACCTAATTGTTTTTCATCTAATCTTTCTTCGTCATCATCAAATGCCATAGCAAACAATGCTTGTTGTAAAGCATTAAATATAAAGTTTTGAACAACACCATAGTAAAGTATTTTACTCATGTTTGTTTTCCAATCGCCTCTACCATTTTTTAAATCAAGTATTGCTTTCTTCTGCATCCTTGCATACTGCATAGGTGTGTTTGCAAAAGCTAATATAACACGACCGAGTGGTCCAGCTTGTTGTGAACTAATTCTGTCAGGTCTACTTGATTGCTGTGCTTCTTCAGATATTTCTCTAAAATCTAACATAGCTTGATCCATAGCCTCTTTTTTAGTCATACCACTTTTAACTAAAGAGTTTATTCTATTTCTTATAAAGCTAGCACCACCCATAGCTATAGCAAAACTATCAGCTATTTGTGTAGGTAAAAAACCTTTTTTAAGCATATATTTAAACGCAGCAGTTGCTTTGTTAGGAGCAGTACCTACAGCGTTAGATATTTCAGCTTCATTTATATCTGTTTTTAATCCAGATCTTCTTTGTTTTAAGAAATCACTATTAAACAACATAGTGAAGTCTGACCAAAACTGTTTTTGATTTGCAAAAGCTCCAGCGGCAGCAAATATATTATTATCTTTAAAGTTTATAAAGTTAGCTGCAGATATAGTTTGTAGTATTGCAGACCTAGCGTTAAAAAACATAATAGCACCTACTGAGTTGTTAACCCAATTCATAAACTTAGTTGTAAGTTTATTTTGACTAGAACCTATAGGTCTGTTAGAACCTCTTTCCATTCTACCTAGTATTTCTTCTAAAGACTCTCTAAAATCTGTACCATATATAGCTTCAATTTTATTTAAGTTTTCTTTACTAAATATTTCGTTTTTGTTTTTAACCCATTCAGCTAAAACTTCTTTTCTATTTACCTTTTGATTTATATCGCTAATATCTGTAGGTATATTACCACCTAACCAACTTTCACTTGGTTTAACCCAGCCATCTTTAAGTTTACTAATTGCACTTAAGCTATCAGCATATAATTTTAAATCAGCATTTTCTTTTATTTTTTTAACTAACTCTGTCTGATCTCTTTTAGATAAACCAGGTATCTCAAAACCAGCTTTGTCCCATAAATAAACTCTTACAGCACTGTCATATGTAAATTCATTATATCCAGTGTTTTCTCCTAGAATTTTTTTAACACCTGACATTTTCTTTTGTAGTGCTAAATATTCATTAGACATTTGTTGTTTTCTTCTATCTATTTCAGCCATAGCGGAAGCAAAAGGGTTCATTAGTTTTTCTTTAAAAAACTTCATTTGTTTATCACCTATTTTACCTTTGCCTAAAAATTTATAAAGTAAACCAGAAAAATCTTCAGCAGAAGGTGGTATGAACCAGTCGTATAAACCTTTTTTAGCACCTCTTGATTTAGCTGCAGCATCTGAAAATCTTTTAACAGAATCAACACCTTTTGTTTGTTCTAGTATTTCATTAAATTGGTCAGAGTTAGATTTGCTAAATTGAATTGCTTCGTATTCTTTTTGTATTATAACATCTTGACTAGGCTTACCTTCTATCGTATTTATTATATCTTTTCTAATTTCAGAAGGTAAAAGCATTATTCTTCTTTCTCCAGATCTATTAACTTTACCACCAGCTTTATCCATCATATCAGCAATCATTAACGGGGCCCAAAGTGTAATATGATCAGACCAAACATTATCTATGTTTTGTAAGGTTAAATTTTTAGATATAACGCCACCAGCCGCTTTTGCGTTGCTTAAAGCACTAGCGCCTAAATGTTCATTTTTTGGAGTTAATAACTGTACTGCTCTTTTTTTAATATCTTTTGCTTTTTCTTGTTTAGCTATTTCAAGAGCCTGATCCCATAACGAAGTTTTAGACCATGCTTCATAATATCCTTTTAACCCTGCTTTATTCTTAGGTTTAGCTAATATATTACCGTTTTTATTTGTAGCTATTTGTTTTCCTTTAGTTATATATATATGTCCTAATTGGCTGTAAGCTCTTGTACCATTCTGTATGTTTGTCTGCATTTGGCTAACTTCAAAAAAGTAACCAGGATCTAAGTTAAGTTCTTGAGCTTTAAACGTAAGATAATTTAACAAAGCTATATTTGCATCATTAGTTAGTTTTATTTCAGTTCTAGCATCTTTAATTATTTGTAAAGCTTTTTCAAGATTTGGTTCAGCCATAGCTTTTAAAACAATTTCTTTATATTGTTTTTCTCCCTGAACCTGTTTGTTTAAATGCTCTATATTTATTTTATCATATAGTTTTTTAGCGTCACCAGTTTCTTCAAACTCTTTTAGCTTAGATATATAAGCGTCTCTTTTTTTAGCATTCCAATTTATACCTCTATAATGTAATCCTGCAAAATCTATACCAATAACTTTAATTAATTGAGCAGGTATTCCTTTAACGTATTTATCTAAACCAAGCTCCATTGTTTTTAAAACCTCATCATTAACAATTGTTTTACCAGCTATTTTTCTTCTTATATTACCTATTCTTGAAAAAGTTTTATTTTTTATTAAATTAAAAGCCTCACCGATAAAAGCAATATTTTCACTGGTAATACCTGGTTGTATAAATGTTTCAAAAATCCACTGTCTAAGAACAGGATCTTCTACGTTTGATAGACTAGCGTCTGGATCTTTACTGTTTAAAACATCTTCTATTATTTCTCTAGAAAACTGTATGTTATCAAACATAGCGGCTTCAGAAGCTTTAGTATCTAACGTTGTTTCTAGAGTTTGTAATACACCTTTTACTATATCAGTAGTTATTTCTTCATTTCTTAAAGAACTTTTATCTACTATATCTTTAATAACATCAGCATCTTGTAGTGACTCTCTAGTTGCTTTTAACGATACAGCTTTAGCTATTTCAGTTCCATACTTTTTTTGCTTTGCTAATAAAGTTGTATAACCACCTTCTGTAAAATATTTAATCCATTTACCTAATGTGGGTGGTTTAATTTCTAATTTATCTATTCTGTAGTTACTGTTTTTTCTAAGATTAGGGTTATCAGCTTTCCTATTCTGCATGTCAACCTTGCCTAGTTTTTTACTAGGAAATAATTTGTTTAAATAACTATCTTTTATAACTCTAATAGGTAAAGATTTTATACCACCTTCGTAACCATCTCTTACAAAGTTATCGTATTCTTCAGATATTACAACTTTGCCATCTACTCTAGATATTTTACCTTGAGCTTTTTTAATAACATTAGAAATTTCTTTGTTTATAATATCAACCATACTGTTAACATCTAAATTACCTTTAGATAACAGTAATGTTATGTTGTTTATTATTTTACCTTTTATAGACTTGTATATATCTGATGTTATAAAGTTTTCATCATTAATCATTAGGTCATTAAAATCTGTTAATGCTCTAGCCGCTGGACCTTGATTTTTATTACTTTCTTCGTTTAATTTTTTCTGAGCCTTTTTTTGAACAGCTTCATCAGAAAGAGATTGTAATATGTTATTATATTTTGGGTCTTTTTCATAAAACTCTTGTAATCTAAGGTCAAATAAACTTCTACCACCTTGAACCTTAGAGTTTAAATAACCCATTATACTATTATTCTTTTCTTGTGAATAATTTTTCAACAAAGCTTGTAAACCTCTAGGGTTGTCTGGGTCAAAAGCAAAATTCCTTACAATATCCTCTCTAGTAAGTTCATCTGCATTTATCTTTAATCTTCTATCTGCTTCATTCAAAAGCTCATTAGCTATCATAAAAGCTGTGTCTTTTTTAGTCTTAGGATCCAATAAAGACTCTTTCATACCTTCAACAGTCTGGTATACTTGAGACTTTTGCATGTCACCTACAGCTTTAACATCTTTTATTTTTACTTTAGAATTGGCTTCAGCATCTTTTATAGCTTTACTAGCGGCATCTGTTAAGCCTCCTTGACCAATACTTTTGTTGTATTCTTTCATGAATTCATAAACGCCTTTACCATCTTTAAACGATGCATTTGTAAAACCTACATCTTTAAAAGCGTTTAATATACCTTTACCTAACTTCATAAAGCTTTCAGCATTAGTCAAAGAGTAATCCATTTTCTTTAATCTTAAACCGTCTGAAAATACGGTTAAGTATTCTGTATTTTGTTCTGAAGCTGTTTTACCTTTCATGGCTTTATCCATGTATTTTCTTTGCTTAGAGGTTAATTCTTTTTTAAACTCTTGAACTATTTTCTTTTGCTTAGCTTCATTACCAACCAAAGCATTTAATACAGGGTGTAAAACTTCATGGCTACCTACTGATATTGCTCCTTGTTTTAGTGCTGTTTCTTTATTTATAAGTATTTGACCTCCACCAATAAAAACACCTTCAATACCACTTTCATTTTTTATATTCTGCCCTGTTAAAGCTTTTACTTTGTCATCAAAAGATTTTTTACTATTAGCTACGTTAACATTTAGTCCTAGCTTTGCACCTTCTGTTTTAGCAAACCTTACATTTTCACCAAAATTAGCTTCTTTAACTTCGTTAAACATTTTTTCGTTAATGTCACTAAGCTCTTTATTTTGCTCTTCTATTATAGCTTTAGCTTCAGGTGTTGTTTTATTATCTATTTTATTTAAGTTTCTATTTCGTTTATCAACATTTTTAGCGTATTCTTTTAGTTGAGATTCATTTAAATTTTCTACAACTTGTCGAGATTGTGAAGATGATTTTGTTATTTTGTTTTTCAAAACCTTCATTCCGTCTTTAATTATTTTTCTAGAATTAGGATCAGTTGTGTTATCTAGTTTCTTTTTTAATTCAGTAAGTTTTTTAATGTTTTCATTGTGAGCTTGTTTAACACTTAAAGGTGTTAACATGCTTACCATTCTTTCATATCTTTTAGCATCACTATCTCTAGCCGCGTTATAAACAGTAAAACCACCACCAGTTAAAGAACCTATTATACCTTCATCATAAACCTCCCATTGTTTTTTTCTCCAGTAGTTTGAATCAAAATCCATTTTTTCAAGTTGTGTTTTATCATCACCCATCATACCTAGGGTAAAACCATCCCACAAATCATTAGCTACAGCTTGTGACATTTCTGTTAAACCTTCACCAACAACCGCTCCTGAGTAACCAAGAAATCTTCTAGCACCACCTTCAAAAAAGCTTTTTACAGCTTTTTCTCCACCACCTTTACCTACTATCTTGCTAGCGCCTCCTAATAGGTATCTTGTTGCTAAAGCATCAGCCATTTCTATACCACCATGACCAACAGCATTTAAAAATAATATCTCTGAGTTTATGTCAGGATTTCTTTCCATTTCTTCATTTAATTTTGAAGAAGCAGCTCCGACGGTGAGTGCTGCTATACCGTAACCACTCATAGAAGCTATAGTGTAAGGTAGTGATTCAACTCCAGAAGCAACCGCTCTACCGCCTAATCTTCTAAAATTATCAAATTTATCACTTACGGTTTCGCTTTCTGAATCTTTTATACTTTCTGATAGAGTTTGGTTATAAACAACTTTATCTAAACCTAATTCATCTATAAATTCCTGGCTGCTATCTTGAAACTTTCTAGAAACTAAACCAGATGGACCAATTGGAGCGCTAGAAACAGCTATATCAGCCATTAAATGAGCTTCTTTTTTTTCATCGCCAGTCAATCTTCTAAGCTCACCAGTTTCCATAAGAATATCAACTTGCTTAGCAAATCTACCTAACGTGTTTTTAACAGCAACTCCTGATTCTATAATTAAATTATCAGCCATTTGAAGAGTAGTGGCAAAAAAACCTTTTGTCATATCAACAGCTTGTAACTTATTTAATTCGTTAGTTGTTAAATCCTCTTCTCTATATTGACCTTTTGATTTTAGTTCTTTGTCTTCAGCTTCTTTTAATTGTTTAGCAAAATAAGTTTTTATTATATTGTTTTTCCTATCATCAGTTCCTCTTGTTGGGTCATATTTTTTATAAAAACCATCTAAAAACTCTTGTGGAGACAAGCCTGCTTGACTAAACTTTTGTATTTTTTCATCTACATTTGTTTCTGGTGAATATTTACCGTAAAGATCTCTTATAAGCTGTTCAAATTCTCCCATAAAATTAATTAAAACAATGCTGCTTGTTCTTCTTCAGTTAAATTAATAGGTTTTGATGTAGAACTAGATGTTTTTAAACCTTTTAATTGTTGTCTTAAAACCATTTTAGCATCATCTCCAATTCCTTTACCAATATTGCTTACTACAAAATCTATAATGCTTTCATCAGTAGATAGATCTATCGGTGTTCCGTTGCCTTCGTCATCCGAAACATATATAACCCCATCTTGTAACACTAGTGGTTCAAAGTTAGAATTACTATTTTTCATTATTTTATTTATCTCAGTTACTTTTAATTCTATTGGATCATTCATTCCGCTTGAATCAATTTCATTTAATTTAGATTTTAAGTTACCATAAGTTTCTTGAGCAGGTTTAGAGTATATCTGTAAATCATCTCTAGTAGCTTGACCATATTTATAACCATTAGAACTACTTGATCCTTGAGATTTTTTAATAGCTGCTTGTTTCTTATTGTAACCAGAGTTAGCGGAACTATTTAATATATCCATATAGTTGTTTACAACTGTTTGCTCTAGCTCTTCTTGTCTTTCTGGGTTGTATAATAAATCTTCATCTACAATACCTAAACCACCTTCTTGTATTAAATCATCTGTAGCTAGTGATAGTGTAGTTTCTCTACCACCTTGTCTAATCATGTTTAGAATTTTCTGTCTATACATGTTATTCATAGTAGGATCTAATTTTTGACCAGCGTTATATATGTCTGAATTTATATTTATAAGAGTATCTGCGCTTTTAAAATCTTTATTAAAGTAATCAGGCACATCGTTTAAATTTAAAACTTGATCTCCTGATTGAAAAGCCATATTTCCATTTGCATCAAATATCATATCACTTCCGTCGGTATAAATGTTAGCTAATATATTACCTTGTTTAGAATTATTTCCTTTTGACAAAGATCCAGAAGAGCTACTTTTTAAATACTCAGTTTTATTAGCTTTAAATGTTTCTAAATTATTGTTTAAATTAGAGAAAGCTTGTTTAACACTAGTCATTTTATTCATAGCCTCCATATACTGATCAGACCCAGGGTCTAAACTAGGCAGTATTTTAGCAGCTTCAGCATACTCAAATTTCATTTGTTTACTCCAAGCGGCAACGCCTTCTTGTTGAGCGGGTGGTATTTTACTAAGCTCTATGCCAGAAGGCATAGCATTTAAATACGTTTCTACTTTAGCTTTTTGAACTCTTTCTTCTTGTCTTTTTTCAGCAGCTCGAGCTTGATAATAATCACCAATAGCTGATGCTGCTTTATTTACAACAGCTCCTATGTCGTTGAATTTTGGAGCGGCAACAGCGGCTCCTTTTATTAATGATTGATTTCCCATAATTTATTATTTAGGTGATAACAAGCTTGTTAAGTCACCAGCCGCATCCATTGAGTTTAACCCTTGTGACGCTAATCCAGTTACACCACCTATTATACTATTAGTAGCCGCATCTCTAGCTGCATTAGCAGCACCTAATCTAGCTTGCGACATACCTAACATTGTTTCAGTTTTATCTAATTCAGCAGCTCTAGATTTTTCAGCACCCATTCTTTCAGCCATTTGTAAATTACCAGCCATTTGAGCTTGTGCAGCTTGATTGCTAGATTCTTGTCTAGCTATATCAGCGGACGCTGCTTGCATGTTAGCTGATTGTTGACCAGCCATTGCTTGTGCCATAGCTGCTATACCACCACCACCGGCAGCACCTTGCATACCACTCATCGTATTTGCTAAAACTTGTTGTTGTTTTTGAGCTGCAAAATCAGCAGCTTGAGTGTTAACCGTAAGGTCTTCATACGTGTTTTCTAAGTTAGTATATTGGTTAGAGGTATCTAAACCCTCATATCTAGCTTTGTTTCTACTAAATTCTTGCTGAGCTTGTCTTTGTTCTCTTTTTCTCTTGCCACTACCGATCATTCCACCAGCGATACTTCCTAAAGCGCCTACAGCACTTGATATTGGATCCATATTGTTAATTGTTTATATATTATATTATTACACTTTTTTTGTGTTATTTACTACTTTCAACTATCTCTGCACTTACAGTAAATAGTTCTGCAGCAGACGTAGAGTCATTAGTAAATTCTACTTCGGCATAATAACCTACTAGGCTAGATAAATTTGCTTTATTGTCTTTACTAAACAGTATAAAACTATTGGTCGTAGGTAAAACTAAAGTAGCAGCAACTGTTAGTTGTATCTGTGTTGTTGACAATGGTGATGTAACTACACCCATTTCAATAACATCAGTACTATTGTTTGTATAATACAAAGTATCTCCAACCTGTAGTGAGTCGTTTATTTTATTAGCAAATGTTAGTGTTAATGAAGGCATAGTTAGTTATTGTTATATGATAGTTTAATTTCTAAAGTGTAGCTAGCGCCTGCTATTAACCCATTACCACCGTTGTAAGTTCCAGGTATAAGTATACTTGCGTTGCTAAAGTTTAATGTTGCGCCAAAGCCGTCAACACTTGATGTACTTTGATTTATCTGTAAATAACTGTCACGTAATACTGTTCCGTTTGAATCTTTAAATTGATAATCTACATCAAAATCTTCAAAACCATTTATATAGTTTGGATAACCAGTGTGAATATTATCGAGTGACCAATCAGTTACTGAAAGTGTTATATTAGTACTACCAGCAGTTAAGTTAGTGTAGCTCACATCACCTGTCCAACTTAATAGAGTTGTGTATGATCCAGAATTACCTTCTCTCCAAGAGAATATGTCTGTAGCTGTTGGAGCTAGAGCTTGAGCCGCTACGTTTAAGGTTACTGTAGCTGCTGCACTTGTTAAAGCACCATCGTTAACGGTAAACGTAAACGAATCAGATCCTGTGTAACCAGAGTTAGATGTATACACTACAAAACCGTTGTTTGAATTAAAGTTACTTAATGTACCATTTGTTGGGTTACTAGCTATTGCAAAAGTAAGCGGAGAGTTTTCAGCGTCTGTACCAGCAAGCGCTAAGCTTTTTCCTACAGCGCTAATAGCTGATCTAGTTTGAGCAGTTGCAACTGGTTGAGTGTTTGCAGCTACACTTATAAAACTAGATAGATCCATTTGATATGCAACATTGCTTTCACCAAACTCATATATAAAGCTTTGTGGTATAGTTAGATTAACTGTGTTTGTAGCGCCTTGAGTTAAGGTTAAATCTGAAAAAGCAACGTCAGTGTTTCCAACATCAGAAGGTGTTGAAACAAAGTTAGAAATTAAAGGTTGTGAAAGTATAGTTATAGCGGTACTATTGCTAATAGTAAAAATATTATCAAAAGCAACAACCGGATCAGTCTCACCAACCGGTCCAGATATAGGCGCAAAAGATGATATAGTATACCCTGAAATTGGTGCAACACTTATTGTAACAGATTTATCTAATAATTGTTTGATGTCAAAAGTGGATTGCAATGGACTTTGTAAATTTAAAGTTGTACTAACATCCCCTGCGGCTATAACTATAGTGTATGTTGTATCCTGTGTTATTGAATCGTCAGCAGCTGTTCCACCAGGAAATAATATATCATATTCATAATAGCCTAAGCTAGGAATAGTCTTGCCATCTTCATACGATGTAGATGATGTAAATGAGTTACTTGTAAAATCATAAGTGTCTCCACCTGTTTTTGTTATTGTTAAGTCATATTTTGAACCAGGAGTTCCATATATTCTTAATGATCTACTTTCTCCAAACTTACTTAAATTACTAGTTACAATTTCGTAGCTTTTTATTTCTAAAGGCTCGTTGTATATTTTTACTGCATTTGCTACGAAAGATATAGAGTCACCAGAGTGATTTGACGATGGGTATGTGTAGTTTACATTAAACGTTTTAGATGTTAATTGATTTTCAGAATTATAAACTTTAGATGTGGTTATGCTATACCTACTAGCTTCTCCAAATAAAGGCATGCTACTAAAATTTATGTATGGTTCTGTTTCAAAATAATACCCACTAAAACCAGTTCCTGAAGTAGAGCTAGCTACAAAAGTTTTAGTAAACATTAATTCTGAAGTTGTATAGTTTCCGTTATTACTGTAAGCAACGTTACTAACACTACTAGTTGTTGTGTTTGATTCTGTGGTACTATATACACCAGATATTGTATAGTTTTTTAACTGAGCAGAACCATCTATATCTATCTGTAAGTTTACGTTATTAGCTGGCATTACAAAGTTTGTAGCAAAGTTTACAGTTGCAACAACAAGCTCACCGTTTTGTGCAAACGTAACACTGTTGATTTCACTGGGTAGTGAACCAGCTGAAAAATTACTGTGAGTTATAGAATAACCTGCATCAGGCGTTAAGGTTAATATATACGTAGGCGTTGAATTACTAACGTTATCTCCCGGCGTCTCTATTATTCCTGTAGGTGTTTCAAGTGATGATACTGTGTAGTTATTTGCCATTTATATTCTATTAATCTATTATTTCTACGGTTTGTTTTATTAACTCGTCACCAACCTGTCCACCGGTCCAAGTTCCATCAAGTGCTCCATTCTTTGTATACTCAAAATTACCTTTAGCATTTCTTTTTGGTACAAACTTTCCTTTACCTAATTTATCAAAATCTTTAATACCATATCCAGTTTCCCAACCATTATCTTTATACCAATGAGAGGCGCCAGTTTTTTCACCGTTTGATATAACTTGTGATTTGTCCATAGCTGGATAGTTGATACCCCTTGACCCAACTTTGTGTTTTATACCAGTGGCTGGATCAACCCAGTCTAGTGTTTTGTCTCCGCCACTAGTTGAACGTATCATAGATATGTTTTTCTTTTGACCATTTCTAATAACACTCACTTGCATTACATCCCTTTTGGATTCCGTACCTTTGTATGTAAACTCCATTGCTCCTTTTTCTGCATTATTTATATCATCAGCTGCACCAAATAGATTTTGCCTAGCAGCGTCTTGTTGAGTGAACGGTTTTCCGTTTCTCTTAATTACAGCCTCTCCTTTTGAATTTTTTACGGGTTTATACCAGTAGTTAAATGCTCCTGCTTCTTGAATTTTACCTGTTTTAGCATTTTTAACCATTTGTGACTCTGCACCGTGCATTGTAAAAGATTCTTCTAATTGCTGATTATTCATTTTAAACTTTTGAACCTTATTACTAGCATTGTTAACAACATTTTTATTTACTGCAGTTTTGTTTACAACACCTTTATTAAAAAAACTCTTTGCTTTTGAAATAAGTCCTTTAGTGACGTTTTTTGAACCACCACCTGGCATAATAAAACCTGCAGCAAGCATTGCATATTCGGGAATTGAAGCTTTACCGTCGGGTACGTTTATTCCAGCTCCTCCACCGGTATCAGCCATCTCATCAATAGCTGGCTTAGCACTAGACCATAAACTTTTTATACCTTCTTTAGCGGCAAATTTTAATTCTTCTCCAGACGTAGTACCGTCATCATTAACATCATATTTACCTAAAAACTTCTGAAACATATTCTTAGGATCACTGTTAGATGTTTGTTTAAGAGGTGAACTCCTTGTTGTATTTTTTCCAAAATTATTCGGAACGTTTTTATATTTTAATTTCATTTTTAAAATTTAATCTTGATCTCCAGTGTCTGAAACTGTTATTACATATTGTGGTACTATAGATCCTACAACAGAAGGATTACCTACACCTTGAACAGAAAATTCTTTTGTGTCTAAGTTTTGTAAAGTAGTAGTATCTCCTTTTATATAGTTAAACCATTTACCTTCTTTATCTACAAATTCTTTTATAGAACCCGTTTGTTGATCTGTAGTTATACTATTAACAAACCAACCATTTTTTGTTTTAACTTGTGAATCTGCTTCTCCGTCACTTGGATCTATATCATAAGTATATTTTACAGCTTGAGAACCTTCGTAGTTTAATGCTGTAAAAGATTTTATACTACTAGGAGCATCATTTATTAATAGTTTTACAGATGAATTATATTGAACACCATAAAAGTTGTTTCTAAGAGCATTACTGTAGTGAAGCCAAATATTACCATCTTTAAACGTGTAAAAGCTATTGTTTAAACTCACACCATTTTCCTGTAAAAATGATGATCTAGTTGTCCAACCTCTAACTGATTCTTTGTAACAAACTGTTTTATTATTAAGAGTTATATGGTAAGCACCTTTATCGTTATCATAACTACCTATAACAGTGGTAGCTTGTTTTAGGTTGTCACTAAAGAAGTCTGACATACCTTTATTAGATATTTCTTCTAAACCATCGTTAGAAAGCCTTAAAACAACACCTCTGTTTTTATCAACCCAATAAGATCGAAAACCAAATTGTACGAATGATTCAGGATTTTTACTTATTCCAAATTCTCCTACATAAGGAACAGCTTGACCAAGAACTCTATTGACTGAAGTAAGATTAGCATTGCCATCAGCATTGTAAAGAGCATCTTTATCTGCTAGTATTTTTAAACTTTTGTCTTCACACAGTGTTATTAAGTCTCCATCTCTAGTTCTAGAGTATAATTTTTGTATACCTCCATAATATGGATTTAGATCCTTAGTTATAGGCTCTGCTATTAAAAATTGATTAGTTCTGTTTATTCCCGACGTAGAATTAAATATACCTGAAAATATTAAACCTGTCTTTTTTACCTCTTGCTTATATTGCTCAGCTAATATAGTAGAAACCTTAGGTCCTTTATCTATTTGAACAGCATTAAAATCATCTCTTATTCTATTTGATTCAACGCCATTTCCAAATGAGTAACAGTTAGACCAATCTAATGTATGTGCATTACCATGTTGATTTATAGGATACGCATTACTAGCCTCATAGTATAGATCTAAACCTATATCTTCTAGTGGTTCTGTTTCCCATATAGCGGGGTTGTCAGTTGTAAATTCTGCATCATCATTATAAGGTGTTAAAAACTCGAAACCAGTACCATTATCTTTATTTTCTATATCATTTACATTTGTTTCTGGTGACCACTTTATAGGCTTATCTATAGCTAAAGTCCATCTTATAACTCTCATGCTAGCAAACTTACCTCTTTTAACCCTAGCTTGGTCATACGCAAATATATGTGTTCTTAAATGTTTTTTGACCTCATAAACAGTGCTTGTTGGATCATCTGTTAGCCTAAACTTCATGCCATCATTTTCTAATGATTTTACAAAATCAATAAACTGTTGATCTTCTTCATCACTAGGGAAGTTTTGCCATACACTAGGCCAAGCGTTTCTATCTTTACCACCAAACCAATGATATGAAATTGATATTGTTTTTTTACCAGCTTTTATGCCATATCCAGAGTTTGTAGCGCCTAACAATTTACCGTCTCTTCTCTTTGCAGGGTCTAAACTTCCACCACCATGACCACTATTATAATAGTTGTTGTTACTGTCAATAAACCAACCAGCCTTTACGTGTTTTTGAATTCTACTAAGGCTAATACTGTATGATCCAGTTTTACTTTTGTCTCTCCAAAAGCTTTTACTAGCACCTTTATTCTTTATTAAAAATATTTTTTCTTTAGAAACTATACCATAACTAGTTTGTTGATCAGTTTTGCTTAATATATTATCTTGTAAAACTTGATCTTTATAGACTTTAACAAAAAATCTTCCTGTAAACTCTGGTTTGTTTTCTATAACTTGTTGTGCAATTTCTATACTTAAACCAGATACAGGTGAAGAAAAACTACCAGCAAAACTAACATCTTCTTTAAAAGTTTTATCTATAGTTATTCTGTATCTATCTGGATTAGATATTTTTGAAAAGCTTACAACTTCGTAGTATTTAGAAGTATTGTTACCGGCTTTAAATTTTATATAAAGATCTGAAATTGATATTATTTCTGGATTATTACCTTCTCCTACACCAAAAGTTTCTTCTTCAAACTCAGTAGCGCCAATATCAACAAAAGTACCTTCTTTTTGTGGAAAACCTGACGTTAAAAAGTTGGTTTCCATTATACCTTTACTTTTTTTAGTTTCCTTTAAAAACTCAGGAGCTTCATTGGATATAGCTATAACTTTGTATTTAGCTTCATCTTGAACAAACACATCGGAATCATGTTTCTTTTTTAGTATAATAAACCTATCCTCTTGTATCTTGTTTCTTTCACTTGATGGAAAACTCAACCAAACATTATCATCTTCTGCATTATACCATCTATCCATTGCTAAATTATAATACTCATTAGAAGGTTCTTTTATAAAGTATTTAAAATGAGTGGCCCAAGAAGGATACGTAGGGTTTGTTAACTTTACTTTTATATTATTGTAATTGTCAGCAGATTTTTTACCAATTTTCTTAGACCCAGAGTCATCAGTTAATACAGGTGTTTCTCTACCATATTTATCTTTATAAATAATACCTAGCTGGTATGTTCTTAATGACTTTATAGATTTAGACGGAGATTTAACAACTACGGTTTTATTCGTTGGTTGCTCAATAGTAACATCAAACTTAGGTTTTACAATTTTATTATTGTAATCTATTAAGTCGTAGTTTTGTGTATAATTACCAAAAATAAGCCTATTCCCTATCATTTCTTGAGCTTTAGCCTTTATAGGTATATTGTCCCAAGGTCTAAGTATTTGATTACCTGGTAATGTAGCATATATTATTTCTGACTCTATGTTAAAACTATTGTTATCCCACTCAGAATCATTTTCATTAAAAGTTTTTACAGTATATATGTTATTAGAGTTTGATTCTTTATATAAAAGATCTATTTCTTTAACGCCATAAGGCATGTTAGAAGGTTTAAAACCTAATATAGTTAAGCTTCTTATGTTGTTAGTCATTCCTAAATTATAACCTTTTTTAGGATTATAATCAAACTCATCTGGTAAAAATGCTATTTCAGAAAAAGGTGAATAACAAGAGTATTCGCCGTCTTCATATTTATACCTATAAGCAAACCTAGGGAATTTAAATTCAAACAAAGGTTCTTCTTGTTCTAAATTAGCCTTATACACTATTACACTAGTTGGAACTAAATCAGAGACAGATTGTAACGTTACTGAGAAAACAGTGTTAGAAACTATAGAGGCTATTTTTATTCTAACTTCTATTTCATCTTTAAAATTAGCATCGTCTTCGCTAGAACTAAGTATAATAGTATCTCCAACTAAAAAGTTAGGCGCTGGGTTAAAAGTTAAATTAAAAGCCGGTTCTGTAGTTAACATTGGCTCTTGATTTCTAGTAAAGTTATAACTAGTAGATGATTCTATTATGCCACTTCTTTTAGACAATGACATATTTAAAGTTGGTGCTTCTATAGGAGATTTTTTTATCAATGTAATATGATCTTCTATAAAATTAGAACCATTTATTTGCGTATGTGTGAAAGTATTATTTGTAGCTGTTTTAAACTTAGATATGTTTATTTTTTTAGGTTCATGAACGTTGTCAGTCCAAAACAATAAACCTTCTAATATGTTTATACCCGTTATAAGATTATCGCTAGAAAAGTTTAATATATCTTGAGTGTCTACAAGTATAGGTGAGATTTCTTTAGTTGTTTGGTTAAACTCTATAATACAGTCTACTGTATCAGATGTTACAAACCAATATATTTTTTCATTTTCAGTGTCTCTAACAACGCCAATACAAGTAGCGTTAGACAAACCAAATGAACTGCCCCAGTACGTGGAAGCTTTAGTATCAGAATTATAAGTATTTACTTTTTCAATTGTATTACCTAATATATTTTGTACTGAACCTACATCTGAACCTTCAGAGCTGGATATTTCTATATTTAATGCATCTCTGTATTCGCCATTGTTAACTAATCTTTCGTCAAGGTCTTTATTCATTTTACCTAGACGAAAATGGTGCTTTAATTCTGGCATGTGCTAGTGTTTTATTTGTTTAGATTTACCTCTCATAACTTGAGTTAAATCTTCAATTTTTAAATTTGATAATCTTAATTTTGCATTTCTTACAGCGGCGAACTTTTCTTTTTTAAATCTAGCTACTATATATTCTTGAACACCTGAAGATGAAGCTAGTATTGAGTGGGCTATAAATTTATATATAGCTTCTTCAACAAACTTGTGTACTTTCATTTCATCGTCTGTAGCTAAACTATCAGATATGTATTTTAAAGTTACTGTTTTACCATTTATGTCAGCGCTAAAATGTATTCTACTTTTTAAAGGGTCTATATAAAAAACTCCATTTGACTGTGCTTTTGAAGGTTCTAAACCAAATCTACCACCGTTAGATGTAGATGTATCAAAACCACTATCATCGACACTAGTATCGCTTGTTGCGTTAGATGACGCTTTAAAGTCTGACCAAGTGTCTGAATCAGTTGACGTTGATAAGTTATTGCTACTATCAAATAAGTAGTTATAAGAACCATCTTGTAGTATAGAAAGTGGATTACTAGTTTTATCAGCTTGATATATGATTCTTTCAACACCAGAAGTATCTTTCCAAGTAATTTTAACATAATTAACATAGTCATGAGGTAAAGCCATAATTAAGTTAGGGCTTATTTCAATTTCTTGAGACTTTTCTGACCTCAAAGTATCGTAGCTTAACTCTTGTAAAGCTCTTTTTGCAAAAAATACTATATTACTTCTTTTTTGTTTAGGTATAATTTTACCTTCACCAACATAAGCTATTTCAAAGTTGTTAATTATATCCTTAAGGCTTATAGTTTGATAATTTCCGAAACTAGAAGCAGTAGTGTAGTAGTTTTGTTGTGTTCCTTGAAATAATCCCATTTATTATTGTTTTTCTTGTTGTAGTGATTTTTGATCTTCTGTACTAGCTATTTGATACATACTAGGATCTTTAAGCATTACTCCTGCTAAAGAAAGTATCTTCATAACTAATTCTGTTTCTTCTGAATCATGTAATTCAAAATTAACACTATTATTTGCATTATACATAGCTTGTTCAAAAACTACAGTATATGCCCACTTTACAGTAGCGGGTCTAGATATATAGTTACACGTAACTCCGGAAGTTATAGTGATAGGGTAAACTTGTATAGCAGATGATGATGTATTTACATAAATAGGTAAAGAAAGTGATGGGGTTGTTAGTGGTGAATTTATATAGTGGTGTAATTCGTTTTGTTGTAGTTTTTCTACTTCAACGTAATTTCCTGAGTTAAGATAGTATAATTCACCCATTCTGTAGTAAGTAGGTAAAGTACCCACACCTCCAGAACTCATTGTTACAGTTTGCCTAAACTTTTCAAACACATCTATCTTTTCTTGTAAAAGATCTGTCATATCTGAATAAGTAGAGTCATTACCAGGTATTCTACTAAATTGATTTAGATCATAAAAATATTGCTCAAAGATGTCCATCTGCGCTTGGTTAGCGAACAGATTAAACTCTTGAGGTGTTATGTATCCTCTTTGCTCTTTATTAGCAATGTTTAATACTCTTTGATAAACTGTATCTATATTTACGCTCATGTTATTTTTTTATTATAGGAAAAGGCCCACAAAAGCAGGCCTTACCTACAATTGTTATTATCGCTTTTCGATGTTTTTGTATATTTCTATACCTTCGTCAGTTTTAAAGAATGAAGCTAACGCAGAATATGGATGCTCATCAAATGGAACTGTTAAAACTTTTCTACCGTTACTAGCCCAAGTAAAATTTCTTTGGTCTGGTGATAGTTTTAGTATTCCAGCTTCTACAGCTTTTATACCAAAGTTTCTAAGTTCTACGCTATCGTCCTGTAGTAGATCTAAGAATAAAGCAGGATTTCTTTTAGCAAATACTAATAAATCTCTTTTAACTTCCTTAGAAGTCATATTATTAACCCTAGAACCAATCTCTACTCTTAATATAGCTTCAGCTAAATCAATTTCAACATTTTTTGCAGCAACTAATGCGTCGATCTCTAAATTCATATATTCAAGATCGTCTTTTGCATCTTCTACTTCATCATGCTCTTTATAAATAACATCCTTTGCAGGGTGATATAAAGAAAGCAATTTTTGTAAATTTTGTTTTTGTTTTGGCACGTTTAAAGTTCCATCTCTAAATATGATGTGACCTAAAGTAACCGATCCTTTTTGTTCTCCAACTAGAGGTGATGATTGGTTTGTTGCGTATCTAATCTCTTGTTGAACGCCACTGTTTTCATCAAACCATAGTAACGACTTTCTTCTCGTGTGTTTAGATGGTAGTGTAAAAACTAATGGTTGAACTCCTGACTTTAATATATAAAGTCTATCTTTTATTTCCCAGCTTTTTGCTGATTTCTCTTTTTTCATGATATAATATAATATAAATGTTAATAAAAGTAAAAGTTACCCCCGTCAAAACAACGAGGGTAAAGTTTACTATTGGTAATAATTAGTCACCGATAACTCCATCAGAAGATTTCAACAATACGAAGTTGTTTGCAGCTTGAACACATAAACATCTCTCAGATAAGAAATGTACGTTCATTGCATCCTCGTCGCTTGTATAGTTTCCACCAACAGAACCAGTAATCCAAGATTTCATTCTTCTATCGTCAGCTTCAGAAGCTCTGTATCTAACGTGTAAGAATGGTCTTGAGATATTTTTACCTAATTGCTGATCGTAAACTGTAGAAGTTCCAGCAGGAACAAATACACCTTCAATATCACCAACTAGTCCTCTTGTAGTTGAGTCATTTAAGTATTTCCAGTCAGTTTTGTAGAAGTCATAAGAACCTCTTCTGAAACCAGAAAATCCTAAATTTAATGCCATATCTTCGCTGTTACTAAAAACACCGTAAGATGTACCACCTGAACCGTAAGAGTTTTGAGCAGCTAACATATTGTCGATAG
>Ga0208970_1000189_pt1 | contig 22169 bp, 19 predicted proteins | sample AOAMet2_C49A8_35_2_FD_188078 | JGI IMG/M metagenome (GOLD analysis project Ga0208970, IMG submission 188078) | Ammonia-oxidizing marine microbial communities from Monterey Bay, California, USA - C0912_C49A8_35 (SPAdes) | ecosystem: Environmental > Aquatic > Marine > Intertidal zone | place...
TATATAGCAAATACTGTCAACTTTTTTGTTATTTTTTGATATATTTCTTTTAAATGCTTTTTTGCATTTAGTTACCTGCCCAAAGATTCTTGCTAGTTAGGTGATGATTTGCTGCTCCATGCGGAAGATGGCTTGGCAACAAGACCCGGCGCGAAGCATTACCCAAAAAGCAACCCAGAATCATCGAATTGCTCGCCGAGATAGCGCACTGCCTCGGCTATGAGCTTATCGATAACTAGCTTCACATCATCTTCCTCAGCCGAGTAAAAACCTGTGCAAAGTACGTTGCCAACAGGTAGAGACTTGTCTGGATTCATGTCTAGCCCGAAAAGAGCACCCTTAATTTTAATTGTAATCATTCGGTTAGGGCCACCTCCTGATGCCTTCTTAAGGGGTAAGGGTGCCGTATAAAATGTACTCACCACCAATACTGAATAGGGTTGGTCACGTGCTAACAACTCCGGAAAGGAAATTAAATTATGACCATTGTGGCGGAAAGATTTCCCCACACTATGACTAAGGGCGGATGAGCGGACACTCCCGGCATTCCACTTTTCGATCACTCCATTCTCACCCATGACCGGCGTCATTTTCTCGACTGGTATTCCATTTTTTGACATCTGGATCGGAGGAAATAGATACGAATAGTAATACATTCTGGAAACACCGCTCCCCTGCACTGCGATCATCCTGTAGCTTAAGGGGCGCACACTGGATCCAGCTTCATAAGGATCTGTCTTGTCAGACACCGCCTCAGTATTTCCTCTGAATGAGGAACATCCAGGTATTGTAAGTGCTAGAAGCGCTCCGAAAAGCATTACCAAACTCGATTGGATTACGGCGTTACTCATTGTAATGTGATAGATTATTCCTGCATTTAAAATGCTCGGAGTAGAATTTATTACCTCACCCCTGAAATTTAAAGTTTTTTTTAGATATTTTTCTTTTGTATACACAAGTGCTCATACAAAAGATAATACAAGGTCTTCTTCATTGTTTATCTCGCGGTGGCCGTAATCGTAACAACGATGGTTGTGTGAAACGTTCCCTAACCAAAGAAGACGCGAGCAGCTCTAAAATGAGTGATTTAAATTGAAAAAACTCTGCATCAGTGTTCAGACTGTGCAACAAAACAACTTAACCGATGATCCATTATTCAAAACTCCTCGCTCTCTTTTTCGTTGGGATAACTCTTGCCACCCAATCTCTCCAAGCTGCCGACAAGCGACCAAACATTCTCTTTATTTTCAGCGATGACCATGCACCTCACGCAATCGGTGCCTATGACGGATGGCTTAAATCTGTTAATCCAACTCCTGAAATCGATAAACTCGCAGCCGAGGGAATGCTTTTCACAAACTCGTTCTGCACGAATTCTATTTGTGGCCCGAGCCGAGCAGTCATTCAAACCGGAAAACACAGCCACAAAAATGGCTTCATGAATAACGGAAATTCTTTTGACTGGAATCAGCAAACGTTTCCAAAATTACTAAAAGCCGTTGGATACCAGACGGCTATTTTTGGCAAATCGCACCTTAAGGGAAAACCACAGGGATTTGATGAATGGAAGGTGCTTCCCGGCCAAGGTCTCTACTACAATCCCGATTTTTTCACTCCAAAGGGGAAGGTCACTATCGAAGGCCACTGCACCGATGTCGTCACGGACATGGCAATTGATTGGCTTAAAAACCGCAAAGAAAAAAAACCGTTTATGCTCATGGTTCAGCACAAAGCTCCTCACCGGAACTGGATGCCGGCTGCACGTCATCTGAAGCTTTATGCAGACATCAAAATGCCCGAACCATCAACTCTATTCGATAAGTGGGAAGATAATTCACCTGCAGCCAGAAACCAGGAGCTGGAAGTAGATCGGCACATGCACATTAACTACGATCTTTTTGTTGATCTTACTCCGGATTTCGCTGATGACAAATCAGCAGTGACTGACAAGTCAGCTTTCCGCAACATGCGCCGAATGACTGACGCACAGCTCAGGCCATGGTTTGCCCACTATCAGCCACTGGATAAAGCTCTGCACGATGCCAAGCTCAGCGGAAAAGAGCTGGTTAGATGGAAATACCAGCGGTATGCAAAAAATTATCTTCGCTGCGTTAAAGGTGTCGATGAAAGCGTGGGGAAATTAAGAAAAACTCTTAAGGAGCTTGGACTGAGCGATAACACAGTGGTAATTTATTCCTCTGATCAAGGATTTTATATCGGCGATCATGGTTGGTATGACAAACGTTGGATGTATGAGGAGTCTCTCAAAATGCCACTGGTCGTCAGCTGGCCTGGAGTGACTAAGCCGGGCAGCAAGAGTGAAGCTATGGTTCAGAATCTCGACTACGCTCAGACCTTTCTCGATCTCGCGGGAGCCCCTCAACCTGACGATATGCAGGGAATATCGCTCAAGCCCCTGTTGGAAGGCAAGACTCCCGAATGGCGGAAGAGCATCTACTACCACTACTACGAACATCCCAGCGTTCACATGGTTCCTCGTCACTACGGAGTCAGAACCGAGCGATACAAATTGATTCACTTCTATCAATTTGATGATTGGGAATTCTATGATCTGATAACCGATCCCGATGAACTAGATAATCTCTACAACAAGCCCGAGCATCAAACGATCATTGCAGAGACGAAGAAAGAACTCGCCCGCCTGCGCAAGACATATCAGGACGACAGCAATGTCTCTATCAAAGATAAAGTCTGGCAGAACAAATTCTGGAAGGTTAAATAAACTTTAGAACTTATCTGTCACGGCACCCGTCGACGCTGATGTCACGGTGTGAGCATACTTGGCGAGCACCCCACGCTTGTAGCGGGGCTCGTACGGTTGCCAGTCGGCCTTACGCGCTGAGAGTTCGTCATCGGATAGATTCACACTAATACTGTTGCCAACCGCATCGATGGTGATTTCGTCACCGTCATTGAGTAGTGCGATGGGGCCGCCCACATGTGCTTCGGGGGTGATATGTCCAACGACAAATCCGTGGCTGCCACCGGAAAACCGACCGTCCGTGATGAGTGCCACCTTGTCGCCGAGGCCACGTCCCATGACCGCACTCGTCGGCCCGAGCATCTCACGCATTCCAGGACCACCTTTAGGCCCCTCACGACGGATGACAATCACATCCCCATCGACAATCTTACCGTCAAGAATAGCTTTCATGGCATCCTCTTCGCAATCAAACACTTTAGCGAAACCGGTGAAGCTATTGCCCTCCTTACCAGTAATCTTAGCAACGGCACCCTCAGGCGCGAGGTTACCGTAGAGTATACGAAGGTGGCTGTCTTTTTTGATCGGGTTATCGAGCGGGCGAATGATATTCTGATCAGCAGGATACTCAATCGGTGAGTTAGCGAGATTTTCCGCCATGGTTTTCCCAGTAACCGTCATACAGTCGCCGTGAAGTAACCCCTCTTTAAGAAGCAACTTCATCAGAGGCACCGTGCCACCAATTCTGACAAGATCGGACATCACATACTTACCGCTTGGCTTCAAGTCGGCAAGCATCGGCACCTTTTTGCCAATCTCAGTGAAGTCGTCGATATTCAGTTCAACCTCACAAGCATGCGCCATGGCCAGCAGGTGAAGCACGGCATTGGTAGAACCACCAAGAGCAATGACGACTGTGATTGCATTTTCAAAAGCTTTTCGAGTGAGGATGTCGCGCGGAAGAACCCCCTTGTCCATCATGTTAAGTACCGCGGCTCCGGCGTCAAAGCAGTCGCGCATCTTGTCCTCTCCCACTGCGTCCTGTGCAGAGCTGTTAGGAAGCGACATCCCAAGTGCCTCAATCGCACTTGCCATGGTGTTCGCGGTATACATACCCCCACAGGAGCCCTCGCCAGGGATAGCATTCTCCGTGACTGCTTGAAGCTCATCATCAGAGTATTCACCGGCAGCGTGTTTCCCCACAGCTTCAAAAACAGAAACGATATCGAGATCTTTTTCCTCCCCTTTGATGCTCGCGCAACCGGGCTGAATGGTTCCTCCATAAACAAAAATACTGGGTCGGTTCAAACGAGCCAAAGCAATGATGCAGCCGGGCATGTTTTTATCACAGCCGCCAATAGCGACCACGCCGTCCATACCCTCACAACCGATCACAGTCTCGATAGAATCGGCAATCACCTCACGTGAAACGAGTGAGTATTTCATCCCCTCGGTCCCCATGGAGATACCATCGGAAATAGTGATGGTGTTAAAAATAACCGATTTCCCACCAGCGGCATCAACGCCCTTGGCGGACTCCTTGGCGAGTCGGTCGATATGCACATTGCACGGCGTCACCTGACTCCATGTCGATGCCACACCAATTTGCGGCTTATCAAAATCATCGTTGCTAAAACCCACAGCATGCATCATCGCACGTGAAGGTGCGCGGTCGGGACCATCAAAAACTTGTGAGGAATACGGGCGGCGTTCATCAGACATGGCAACGTGCTAATGTATCCCCGCAAAGATGTAAATAGGCAAGTGTAGTGCTCTGCCGCCTTCATCGTATTTTTTCAGGACTCATGCAATGCGCATGACCCAGAAACGTGATAGCCCCCTCACCAGCAAGGCATGCTTTGTGCTCACACTCGACAACAACGACCGCGTAAATACTTAGCACAACAAACAAATCCCTAGCAGTAGTCAGATGTATTTTAGATTGGCATTCCTCCACACCGAGTAAAGACTCTATCCATGGTCGAACCACCCACAAAACCCAAGGCAACGAAGCACCCACTACGCAATACACGGGCGCTTCAAAACGCACTTGTAAAGTGGTTTGAAAAAGAAGGAAAAAGCTACCCATGGCGAGACACCACCGACCCGTGGGCAATCCTAGTTTCGGAAATCATGCTACAGCAGACGCAAGTTGCCACTGTGTTGGGTAAAGGCCACTACACACGCTTCATGGCGCTATACCCAACACCTCGAGATATGGCGGAGGCCACCGAACAAGAGGTTCTCACTGCCTGGGAAGGACTAGGCTACTACCGCAGGGCCCGGAACCTACATGCAGCTGCACGCACAATAACACGCGCCCACAGTGGTGTTTTCCCTCGCAAATCCGAAAAAATTCGCGCACTTCCGGGCATCGGATCATACACAGCTGGGGCAGTAGCATCATTTGCATATAACGAGGCACAACCAATTGTTGATGCTAATGTCGCTCGTGTGTTTTCTCGCCTTTTCGACTTTCAGCAACGCATTGATACAACTTCAGGAAATAAACAACTGTGGCAATGGGCTGAAGATTTACTATTCAGGAAAAACCCGCGTCACTATAACTCGGCTTTAATGGAACTAGGGCAGAGTTACTGCTCAAATAAATCACCCAATTGCTCGCACTGCCCTGTAAAGCATTTCTGCCAGTGCATGAATCCTACGACTCTACCGATCAAGAAATCCACTACCAAAATTACTCGCACTAACGAGTTTGCTTTTTTTTCGCAGGACTGCCATGGCCGAGTATTGTTAGAAAAACAAGCAGAAGGAAAACGACGACAAGGCATGTGGCACCTCCCACGTCGCGAACATCAAGACACTCTTGATCTATCACTTGCACTAAAAACAAGCTACAGTATCACGCGCTACCATGTCACATTACGCGTTTACCATATCCATGAAAGTCTTATACAATTAGATAACAACTCACAATGGCACCACCTCAACGCGCTGGAAAATCTACCCATACCCAGCCCAGATCGGCGAGCACTCATCTCACTGCTAGAATAGGCTTTCCAACTTGCTTCGCCGACTATTCTCGCTCAGCATCATGTTGTGCTTCATAAGGCTTTCATCCTCGGCGCCGGACTGGGAACCCGTCTACGCCCGCTGACCAACGTGCTACCCAAGCCGCTGGTCCCCGTTTTCCATGAACCGATGGCGAACTACGCGCTGCGCCATTGCCAATCTGCGGGTATTTCAGAATTCGCGATCAACACCCACCACATCCCAGATGCGTGGCAAAAAACTTATCCCACTGGTGAGTTTGCAGGCTGCCCGCTGCGCTTTTTTCACGAGCCCATTCTTCTGGAAACAGGCGGCGGCATCCGTAACATTGCATCATTTATCGGCACCGATCCCCTGCTCGTTTACAATGGCGACATCCTCACCGATATCAATATTTCCCAGCTCATCGAGGCGCATGAGCAATCTGGAAATATAGCCACGCTCGCACTCCGATCCCACGGCTCCAACTGCAACGTAAATATCTCAGGCAACTACATATCCGACATGCGTAACATCCTCGGGGATACGCCTGGCACTCATCAGTTCACGGGCATATACTGCCTAGAGCCAGAAATCTTACCCCTGATCCCAGATATTGATATTGTCTCGATCGTACCGGCATTCATCGAATTAATAAAACAAAATAAACTAGGTGCCGTGGTGCTCGATGATGGTGCCTGGTTTGATATCGGCGACCCAAAAGCTTACAGAGATGTTCACCAGTACCTGCGAAAAAATCGTACGGATGCCATTCACCCAGATGCCGTTATTGACCCCAGCGCCAAAATAGATTGTGGAACTTGCGTGATCAGTCCCGGCGCCAAAATTGGCCGAAATGTGCAGCTTCACGACACTATAGTCTGGCCAAATGCTACCGTCGACGCCAATAGCCAATACGATCACGCAATCATCACATAGTCTTTCTGTCTTGCATCTTATCCATTGCCTCTTACACCCACCCCATGCCAGCTGACACCCTACTGACTGCCGTCCGCACCCACCTTGAGCTCGGGCCCACACACACCTGTGTGATGGAGCCCATTACCAAAGGCGCCTCTGGTCGTACGATCATTCGATTAAAGCCGGATGGATTTCCTACATACATCGGTATCCATTATACTATGGAGAGGAAAGATAACGCCAACTACCTTCCTGTCTCAGACTTTCTTCGTGATGCTGGCTTCAATGTACCGGAGGTACTCTATGATAATCCTGGCAGACGCGTAGCGCTGATTGAGGATCTGGGAGATACCGATCTACTCAGTATGAAGGACGAACCTTGGGAAAAACGTGAGCCGATCTACCGGTCCGCCTTTGAGCAGCTCGACAAGCTTTTCTATACCCGTGCTCCGAAGGATCTACAATTTCAGCCCGAATTCGACGAGGCGATGTACCGATGGGAACAGAACTACTTTTTTGATCAACTCGCAGATGAATACCTCGGGATGAATCCAGCTATCGTCGATGAACTTGCCGAGCATCCTGCTCTATATCAAATGGCCAAAGACCTAGGTGCCTCCTCGCGTAACCTCGTGCACCGTGATTTTCAGAGCCAAAATATTATTGCTAACGATGGCAAGGCCTGGCTCATCGATTTTCAAGGTATGCGGCGTGGACGCCAGGAATATGACATCGCATCCCTGATTTACGATCCTTACATGAACCACTCTGCCGAGGAACAGCAGAAGTTATTAGATCTCTGGGAAGACGTTTCCGAGGAGGAACCGATAGCGCCTATCATGCAAAAATGTGCGGCGCAGCGGCTAATGCAGGCGATGGGTGCATATGCAAAAATTGGTCGCCAACCCCACCAAGAATGGTATTTACAGCATATCCCGACCGCCGCTAACATCCTCCGTGGCATAATAAAGGGTTCCGACCTCGAGGAGCCATTGCTCCCAGTGCTCGATGAAATCAAATAACCGAAGATCTCAATTATTAATCACCACCCTCGCATTATGCGTCGGCGTAGGGATGCTTTTTTGGGGACACAAGATCGAGTGGGTAAAACTTTTTGACGTAGCCATTGTCAGAGGTGTTGATATCACACCAAACACGTTGCATGAGTACGACCCAGCAACGCAAAACATCTCGACTCAATCACTTGTCACCAATTACGAAAGCGCAAAAACATTTCAAAAAGTCATTATCAACGATGACTCAGAACGTATCTTCGAAAACAACCCTCCGTCAGCACTCGATTACGCAGTGCTCCTGGAAAGCTTATACAACCGTGGATACCGATACGCAAATATTACAACACGGATGCACTGGGATGATAATCCAGAGCTCCTCGCTGAAGGGCTAAAACTACGCCTCGCGTTATTTAATTCAGTGGTAATCCCACTCGCAGTCACCCGTGGCCCCAACACCAGCGCTTTACCGCCAATGCTAGTGCGCACAATCATTCCAAACTCACAAATCCACGGTGATACTCGATACGTTCCGCTAGTGAACCGGCTAGCTATAGCAAATCACATCATAGGCGACGCTGAAAATGTCTTAGCTGGCTTCTACAAAATAGAGAGTAATCCACCAAGTAAAGGGCAAACGGCGATGCTCGCACGCTGGAACGACAAAGGAATAATCCCTTCTTACGAATTGCTCACAATCATGCAGGCACATTCAGTCTTACCGAGTCAAGTTACAATACATTGCGGCAAAAATATCAGACTGGGTAAAAATGGTCCAGTGATCGAGATCGATAGATACGGTCAAACGACCACAGCAAACCCATCAAAAAAAAGTATTCCAGTACCACCACTGCAGGCAGACAAGCTCATCACACAACAAAAATCTACAACCACCAATGATTCGATTGCGCTCATCCACGCTAAAGGAGAGCGCACAGAGCAAACAAACACTATCAATCTTGAACGTCTCAATGAAACACTCAAAATGACCTATGCACATCCGATGCTGGATGAAGGCATAACCCACCAGTTACTGCCACGTTGGGCGAAACTCATTATCCTCTTTGATTTAGCAATCATCGTCTTTGGGCTAACCTCTCTGAGCCAAAGATATAGGCACCTTGGTTTTGCCCTCACCGCAGCTATCACCCTGCCCCTGCTTTATGCTTTGATGAACCTAACTCAGCACTGGATGGCATTATCCTCGCCCCTCGCCATAGTTCTAACTGGTTGGCTCATGACATTTACGAAAAATTACAAAACACCTACGATCCCTGAACAAACTATCAATGCTCATTCCGGTGATTGATTACAAGGACGGGCAAACAACGTATCCTGTCTATCGGCCAAATTGCCGAACACGAGTCGGCCGGCGTGCCAACAGGTAAATTAGAGCGCCAATCCAGCCAAGGAGGGCGATCACGATAACCCAAGTCACTTTGTCATTTCCTTGATCTGATTCCTTGGTAATGCAGTCAATTAGCATCCAGATCCAGAAGCTTATTAGCAGCAGGCTGAAAATCGCAATAACCAACACAACAACCAGTTCTGGAGATACCATTTGACCAATTACACAGCACTATTGGCATGCGGAGTTCAAAGATTATAGAATATGATAACTTTAATCCTGTTCAGAGTCTGATTCATGCTCAGAGGCCTTACCAGTTCCTTGCACCAATTCGTCATCATCATTGAACTCCATGTCCTCATCACCTTGGTCATCAGGGTCAATCAGGTTACCGTGGCTGAGTAAGAAATGACGCTTCTGCTGCGGCTTCGGCAGAGGTGAAAGCATCATTGTAGCAGCTCGCCCAGCAAGGCGAGGCCGCTGATCAACGTTTGCCATATCCTTCAGATCCTCACCTACCTTTTTCAGCACCTCAATGCCAATCTCTTTGTGCGCATTCTCACGCCCACGAAACTGAAGCCGCACGCGCACCTTGTTCCCTTGTTCAAGAAATTGTTCAGAACGCGCCATCTTGATATCATAATCATGCTTGTCAGTTCCAACACGCAGCTTAATTTCTTTAACACGGGTCACGGACTTCGCCTTCTTTTTCTTCAGCTTAGACTGCTCGTATTTATACTTTCCGTAGTCACAAACACGACAAACCGGAGGTTTAGCATTCGGCGCAACTTCCACGAGGTCAAGCCCGACAGATTTGGCTTTGTCAACAGCTTCTCTTGCGCTCATGACACCGAGTTGTTGATCTTCATAAACGACACGCACCTTGGGCGCACGAATATAGTCATTGACTCTGGTTAGGTCACGACGACCGCGGTAGGGTTTCTTTTTTGGTTTAGCTATGGTGTTCTCCTTTAGTTGTTTGTTGGAAAATATTATACTTGGCGAAAAATCAGAGCAAAAGAATAGAGCAAATCACTCCGATCTGCTGGGTAAGAAAATATGCCAAAATCAATACGCATAAAAAAATCAACAGCCACGAGCGGGATCAAAGCTCCCGGTTAGCGATTTCCTGTTGGATATTACGGACAAATTCATTGACTGGCATGGCACCCAAATCATCTCGATCTCGGTGTCTAACGGAGACCGTGCCACTTTCTGCCTCACGCGCTCCGATGATTATCATATAGGGCACACGGTCTAGCCTGGCAAGACGAATTTTTGCTCCCACTTTGTCAGCATTTCTATCAGCACTAACACGCACACCAGCATCAGCCAGTGCCGCCACCGCATCATTTGCGGCATCATTGAACTTTTCAGAGATCGGCAATACCCTAACTTGCTCAGGCGCAAGCCAAGTTGGAAATTTCCCTTCGAAATGCTCAATGAGTAAACCAGTGAAGCGCTCAAGCGATCCAAATGGCGCACGGTGTATCATTACCGGCCGGTGAGGTTTGTTATCCGCTCCTATGTAAGACAGGTCAAATCGCTCAGGCAAATTATAATCTACTTGCACGGTGCCGAGCTGCCAGTCACGGCCAATGACATCCTTGACGACAAAATCGATCTTCGGTCCATAAAAAGCCGCCTCCCCCTCTTCCTCGGTATAATCTACACCCAGTGTCTCCACCGCCTGGCGTAGGGCGTCTTCCGCTTTGTCCCAGTTCTCGGCATCACCAACGTATTTATCGCTATCAGGATCACGTAGTGATAACCGCACACTGTATTCGTCCATACCAAGCGTCTGAAGAACTTTTTTCACCAGCGCTAGGCAACTCTCAACCTCCTCTGCAACTTGATCAGGAGTGCAGAAAAGATGGGCATCATCTTGAGTAAATCCACGCACACGCGTCATGCCACCGAGCTCACCCGACTGCTCCCAGCGATAGACTGTTCCAAACTCCGCCAGCCTGATGGGAAGATCACGGTAGCTGTGATGATCACTAGCATAAATTTTGATATGATGCGGACAATTCATAGGCCGCAGCATGTAACCCTCGATCGTGCCGGTGTTCAGACCATTGGTGAGTACCGAGCACGTGGCATTTTCATCAGATAACTTGTCCAGGGCATCACGCTCCGGAATCGCAGCAAACTGACTCTCTTGGTAATATGGAAAATGGCCCGACGTCCGATAAAGATCCAACTTACCTATGTGCGGCGTAAACACCTGTGAGTAACCCTGCTTATCCAGCTCACCAGTGATAAAATCTTGGAGCGCACGGCGCAACAATCCACCTTTGGGCTTCCACAGGATCAACCCCTGACCCACCGCTTCATCAATATGAAAAATCCCCAGCTCCTTACCGAGCTTCCGGTGATCACGCTTCTTTGCTTCTTCTAGTTTCTCAAGATGCTCAGTGAGCATGGTCTTATTCTTAAAACACGTCCCGTAAATACGCTGAAGCTGCGGACGAGTATTGTCACCCTTGTAAAACGCACTCGCCACACTCATTACCTTGAATGCCTTACAGTTCCCTGTCCGACCCACGTGCGGACCAGCACAAAGATCCCAGAAGTCACCATTCTTAAAAATCGAGATTTCCTCATCCTCAGGAATATCATTAAGTAAATCTACCTTGAATTGACTCACCGCGTCCCGCTCAGACAACGCGCCAAGTCGCCCGACCTTCGCCAGCGCCATCGCCTCATCACGTGAAACCACCATCTTTTCAAAAGTCTGGTTCTCCTTCACAATCTTCTTCATCTCCACCTCAATCTTCTCGAAGTCATCCGGCGTAATCGAGTGCTTCAGATCGATGTCATAGTAAAACCCAGAGTCGACCGGTGGCCCGCCCGCAAGCTGCGCATCCGGCCAAATTCTTAACACAGCCGTGGCGAGCACGTGCGCACACGAGTGCCTTAGTCGCTCAAGGTCGGACATCTGGTGACGCTCGTCCAGCGTCTTACGTTCATGGTTCTCAGACATTGCGGCGCAAAAAAGCCACCATGGGCGAGGATTTGCAAGCATTTACGGGGAGGTATTTTGACAGCCTTAAGATGATTTAAATAAATTTTTTAACCACATAGACATTACGGCGATGCTCACAATCGCCTTATACGTTTGCTGTGGATTAATTTATTCATGGCTATTTGAGTGATCAAAAACCACATCTCTACCATCACAACTTACCTATGGAACCCTCGGAAACTTAGAGAAGTCGGGCTCGCGTTTTTCGATGAAAGCATTTTTGCCCTCTTTACCCTCCTCACTCATATAATAGAGCATGGTGGCATTACCGGCGAGATCCAACAACCCCATTTGGCCATCACAATCAGCATTCAATGCAGACTTTAGGCAGCGCATCGCTATGGGTGAGTGCTGGAGCATTTCACGGCACCATTTGACAGTTTCGCTTTCCAGATCAGCGAGCGGCACCACGGTGTTCACCAAACCCATCTCTAACGCTTGCTCGGCGGTATACTGCCGACACAAATACCAGATCTCACGAGCTTTTTTCTGACCAACAATTCTCGCCAAATAACTCGACCCTAGCCCACCATCAAATGATCCCACCTTGGGTCCAGTTTGGCCAAAAATCGCGTTATCAGCAGCGATACTTAAATCACAAACCACATGCAAAACGTGACCACCACCAATGGCGTATCCAGCGACCATGGCAACCACAGGTTTTGGTAGATTACGGATCTTGCGCTGCACATCAAGAATGTTCAATCGCGGCACTCCATCACCACCGATATAGCCCGCATGACCGCGCACTTTTTGATCCCCACCCGAGCAGAATGCCTTATCCCCAGCCCCGGTAAGAATAATGACCCCAACTCCAGAGTCCTCGTGCGCGAGATCCAGGGATTTAAGTAGCTCCTGGGTGGTCTCCGGTCGGAATGCATTTCGCACTTCTGGCCGGTTGATGGTGATTTTGGCGATTTGTCCATCCTCTGATTTCTCATAAAGGATGTCTTCAAATTCGTGTGCTGATGTCCACATAATTTCAAATATTAAGTTTTAAGTCTTAAGTTTCAAGTGCTTTGACAGGAATAGTTGGCATTGATCGGAAAACTCATCGAGCTTTTCCCAATGAACTCGGTGACCGCAATCAGCGATGACCTCATGCTCGCCGTGCTGGAGTTGAGGCACAGCAGAATGGGCAATAGCAGTAAACTTCTTATCACGCTCGCCTGTCAGCCACAGCACAGGGCATTGTATCTCCTGCAGACGAGAGAAAAGATTTTGCTGAGCGCCAAGCGACCAATCAATAAATGACCTAGCAATAGATGCGCGGCGATCTCTAAGAGTGGTACGATCAGGCATCGTGACTCCGGATAACACACTTTGGGAATTCCATTGATCAAGAAAATTCCCCCAATCACTTCTGAGCGCGAGAGCCGACCACTTAGCATCTTTCTTACGGCGCGCAGCCCGCTCAAGCTCAGATTTCAGACCCGTATGCGCAGAGACAATGATAGCCGCCTTCCAAAAATGAGGCCGCGCTAACAATGCATGCAGCGCAAGCCGGCCACCCATCGAATAGCCCAACAAAACTGGCTCTGGATCAACACGGCTGATTTCCTCTACGAGTGTGTCTCCAAATTTCTCCAACGACATGGGACAGCAATCGAGGAAGCGCCATAAATCAATACGGCGTATCTCACCGTGTGATGCACTCACCTTTTGGGCAAAATCACGCCAGTCCGCCGAGCTGCCGACGGCTCCGTGAAGTGCCCAAATCATTTTTAATAAAATTAGTTTAGAGTGACTTCAAACACTCATGAATGGCGTCAAATTGCGGTAAATCTCCCGGACTGTCATTCACTTCCGCATATCGCACCATACCTGACTGATCTACCACAAAAGCTGAACGTTTTGGCACGCCTCCCATAATAAGATTTTTCTCAGGAAGGAACGAATCATAGGCACAGCCGTAGGCTTTTGCTGCCTCGTGTTCGTAGTCACTGAGTAAGGTGATCCCAATACCTTCTTTGTCTGCCCATGCTTGCTGCGCAAAAGGATTATCTCCAGAGATACCCACCACTTTGGCATTCAGCGCCTCATACACGTCCAGCCCTTGAGTTACTGAACAGAACTCCTCAGTACAAACGCCTGTGAATGCCATTGGCACAAACAAAAGAATTACATTAGATTTTTCCGTTAGGGATGAAAGGCTGACTGCCTGCGGCCCCTCGGCCGTTAGTGTGACTAAGTTAAATTCGGGTGCTTGATCGCCTACTTGAATGTTCATAATGCGGGGGAATATATGTGTACTTCTCAAGTTGGCAAGAAACAACCTCGTTACATCTCTACCCATCTCACATATTTACATTTTCTTCTCCCATCGAGAGCGTGCTAGCTGATGTTCTAGGAGAGATGAACGCAACGCTGGCAATCTGCTCGCTAATAACCAACCAGCCATGGCACCACCAAAGTGGCATGCATGGCTGATAACAAATAGCCCTGAACCACCGTTTTCTGAGATGATTTTCCCCATTCGTGAGAAAACCGGAACATTAAGCGCAGGAGTCATCAGCAAAAGTAGTAGCATCGCCAACAGTATCCCAAAACCAAGGTTCTTTCCACTGACTCGAAAAGGCCACATCCTTGAAGCAGGTGAGAGTGTCGTAAGAGTTAGTAACAACGCCAGGCAACCACCGGAAGCCCCGACCAATTGAGTGCCGGGGTAACCTCTACCCATCACTACATAATCCATCACAAGGTGTAACAATCCACCAGCAAGCACCCCCACTATCACAATCAATACAAATTTCTTCTGTCCTAAAATATCGATTACTCTGCCGCCAACGAGCCAGAGCATAAGTAAGTTGGTAACCAAATGAAACCAACCCCCATGAGCTAACGCATGAGTCACTATCTGCCACAAATGCCACTGGGAGATACCGCTCCATGATAATCCCAGCACTATATAATTGTGCTCCAACTCCGCCGTGACAAATCCACTTTCATCAACCATGCTACCTAGCCAAAATTGCACAAGAATAGCCGACACGGTAAATGCTGTCATAAAGTCAGCACCCGGCAACGGAAACTTTATGTAGGATAAATAGCGACGATATATAGGCATTGAACTTACAGTCTATACATGTGCGATATACCATCACCACAGAGTAATACACTAAATATCATACCAAATATGATTGCCAAGCATGGTCAGAGAACTACCCGCAATGGCCACGAGCTAACAAAAAATCATCACAAAACTTACCGAGTTCTCATTTAGCTCGCGGCTCGGCTTTCACTCTCGACCCTGCTCCGGCCGAGGTGACGAATGGCCCTCCTTCAAGAGGTGCTTCACCCGTAAAAGCCACGTCCGGCATCTCACTTGGCTTTCCAGCCAATGGGAACTCTTTACGCAATGGGTGATAAGTATACCCCTCCCACATGAGGATACGGCGCAAATCAGGATGGCCTGAGAATTTAATACCCATCATGTCCCAGATTTCTCGCTCATGCCAGTCAGACGTTGCCCAGAGATCACTAACTGTTGGGACCTCTTCGCACTCGGCGATGTGAGTTTTGACTCGTAGATGCACGGAGTCGTCCAGCGTTGCAAGTTCATAAACGAGCGCAAATCGTGGGTCATCACCACTGTTATCGACACTCGAAGCATCGAGCAACATATCGAAGCCCAACTCGTTTTTACAATACTCCATGACCAAACGAAAATCAGTAAGTGCCACTGTGACAGTGTGCTCACCACGAAACTCAAGTACGGTCGAACCCTCAAATTTTTCTGATACCGTCTGGGCGGCTTGATTGGTATTCATGTTACGCTATGTGAGTAATTAAGATACAAGAGACTCTGACTTCAAATCAACTGTGGACTCCTCACCATCAATCTTCTCCTGTAGCTTCATCAAACCCTCGATTAGGGCTTCGGGACGTGGCGGACATCCTGAAATGTAAACATCAACAGGCAAAAGCTGATCAATTCCTTGGAGCACGGCATAACTGCGATACATTCCACCACTTGAAGCACAAGCACCCATCGCAATACACCATTTCGGTTCAGGCATCTGATCCCACACACGTTTGACCGCTAACGCCATTTTGTATGTGACAGTTCCCGCCACAATCATCACATCACTCTGACGCGGCGAGAAACGCATCACTTCGGAACCAAAACGAGAAATATCAAACCGCGATGAAGCAGTCGCCATCAGCTCAATTGCGCAACACGCCAACCCCATGGGCATTGGCCAGAGTGAGTTCTTACGCATCCAGTTGATAGCCGCATCAACTCTGGTAATGATGACATTTCCTTCTATCTTAGAGTCGTAAGCGGCGTGCGCCAACTCACTGCGAACAACTGCCGCAGCATTGAGATCTTCGGACGCGTCGCCACTAACGTTCAGACTTGCTTTTGATGTTGTCATAATTTGTTAATTACTGATGAGCGCACACTACCCACGGAAACCACCATCACAAGTCCTTTTCCATGTATTTTAATCCCATTGCAACCTAGATTTCATTGTCACCGGATAAGCCCATTTTTTTCATTTTTAGGCTTACCACATCATTATACACTGTATATAACCCTTCTCCTACGTCCCATGGAATTATTGTGTTTTTCAAAGCGTTGGCATTTGTCGCGCACCCTAATCGTGTGTGTGTTCAGTATGAGCACACCCATTTTCGTGTCTGGCCTCAACGCCCAAGACTCTGCCGTACAGAAGGAACTCAATCGCAGAATCGCCAACGCCCAGAAGGCAAATGATCTTTTAAAACAAGGTGATTTCTCCTACAAAAAAGCTGATTACAAATTAGCAATTAAACATTACTCACAAGCATATGATTTGTTGGCGCCTGGGGCAATGACGCACGAAATACGCCAGGCAACATCCAATCGCTACGCTACCGCTGCCACAGAGAGAGCCAGAGCACTCGCCAAGGCCGGCAACTACGATCAGGCAAAAAATCTTCTTAAAACCGTGCTCAATCCTGAAGTAGCACCGTCGCATATGGGCGCGCTCAAGCTTCTAGGCCAGATCAGCTCACCGATTCGTTACAATCATGCCCTCACTCCCGGACATGTAAAAGATGTGATTAAGGTTGGTCGCCTCCTGCGTGAGGCACAGGGATTTCACAACCTTGGCCAATACGATCGCGCACACGTTGTTTACCAAAGTGTTTTACAAATTGATCCTTACAACAAGGCGGCACGCCGCGGTTTGGAAAAAATCGAATCTGCCAAGTCAGATTACTATCGGGCGGCCAAAGACCATAACCGTGCAAGCATGATGGCTGATATCGATCAGTCATGGGGTAATCTTAACAATCATGCCCCGTCATCAATTTCTGCGGGCCCCAACGTCAACAGCAGCGACTCATTGGCACCCGATATTCGTGAGAAGCTTGCAAGCATCACCGTGAAGACAATCTCACTCGATAACGCCAGCATAGAGGAAGCTCTCGATTTCGTTCGCCTCCAAAGTAGGTTGGGTGACATACCAGACGCAGGTGGCGAACAAGCAGGCGCAAACGTAATACTCAACCTTGGAGACCCCAGTAATGATCGGGTCAAATTGATTCGTTCATCTAAGGTCAACCTCAAGTTAAGCAATTTACCACTTACTGTAATCCTAGATTATATTACTGATCAAACTCACACTCAGTGGCGCACTGACGGCCTCAGTGTTCTGGTCACACCGCGTGGCAGCACCGACGGTACCATGGTATCACGCTCGTTTCGTGTTCCACCCAATTTTCTGTCCACAGCAGCCGTCAACAATGATGCGAATAACGACGATCCTTTCGGTCAAGACGATGGCAATGCAGAGGGAAAAATCGCCAAGAAAATCAGCATCTCAGATTTCCTGAAACAGAACGGTGTGAGTTTCCCCGATGGCGCAACAGCAACCTACGCCGCATCCACCAACACCCTACTGGTTAAAAACACCCCAGTAAACATAGATATTATAGACCAATTAGTCACTATGGTCACCGGCGAAGAACCAATAATGGTCGTCGTTAAAACCAAGATCATCCGCGTGAGTGAACAACGACTGAAAGAACTGGGATTCGACTGGGTTCTCAGCCCATGGGCATTCGGACGCAAGGGATTCAGCATGGGCGGAGGAACTGTTGGCAACGGAACAGCACTTTCAGGACTCCCAACTGCTCCATTCACATCACCAAACTCAGGACCTATCACCTCCGGCAACCGTAGTGGAAATGGTGCTTTTACCGCAGATAGTATCGATTCACGCATTTCCACTGCAGAAACCGGTAATCCCTTCAACTCAGGGGAACGAGCACCTGGAATTTTTACGATTACAGGCGTCTACAGCGGTGTGCAAGTTCAGATGATGATGCGCGGGCTCGACAATAAAAAAGGTGTCGATGTCATGGTAAACCCATCAACGATTGCTCGCAGTGGCGAACGCGCCAAGATCGAGCTCATTCGTGAATTTATCTACCCGACTGAATACGAACCACCCGAACTACCCAACAGCGTTGGCATCACTGATCTTGCAGACGGCCAACAAATTGGTGGTTTGAATTCTATATTTCCCGTTACACCAGCTACTCCCACAGCCTTTGAAACAAGAAATGTTGGAGTTACGTTAGAAGTAGAACCTACAATTGGCCCAAACAAGCGCTTCATCGAGCTCTCGCTCAAGCCCGAGATGGTCGAGTTTCAGGGCTTCGTCAATTACGGCTCGCCAATTCAAACATCAACTCGAGACCCAGAAGGAAATCTAATTCCCAGAGTGCTCACAGCAAACTCCATTCTCATGCCCGTCTTCAAGACTCTTCGCCTACAAAACAGCACCCTCACCATTCAGGATGGGGCCACCGTTGTAATTGGCGGCCTAATGACCACCCGCAAGGGTAAGGTAGAGGATAAAGTCCCTCTGCTGGGTGATATTCCAATAGCTGGCAGATTATTCCGCTCCGAGGCCGAGCGGACATTTCGAGAGGCTATTATCGTTACTGTCAATGCAGAGCTAGTTGACCCAACAGGTCAGCTGTGGAGAAAGCGTTAGAGCTTTTTTTATTCAAAATTTCTGAGTTTGTTTGTATTTCATATTTGCAGAATACAAAGTTACACATAGTTTAAAAATTAAACCTATGGAATCTGATCGCTACAAATCCACCGTGGACTCCGAGCACTATACGCCGGAGGACATGATGGCTCGTCTCAAAAAAAACGAGCACCACAAGCAACAGTCGAATCACAAGGAAAACGGTGAACTGGTGACACGTTCAGACGGATCTCAAGTGGTGAAGGTTCGTCGCAGAAAACGCCGCTCCAAACAACCAGTAAAAGAAAAAAAGCTTCTTAACTCGAAGATCAAATGGACCATCCTTTTTTCGATGATTGGCATAGCCATTCTATCAGTTGCCGGCACCGTTTTCATTATCGCTAAATATAATGGTGCAACTTTTAAACAGAAGACAGAAGACAATATCTCAAGGCTTTCGGGTGCAACTCACACAGAAATCACCCAAATGCGAGTCACCCCAATTTCTGGCAAAGCAAGAAAAGCTCAGCTTGCATGGGACCAGCACAGCTTCATACAATCAGCCATTTTCCAGCACCTTGATGCAGATATCCTAGCAACAAGCTTCCTTAGCAGTGGGTGGACGGGCGAGGAAATAGTATCCAGCCAGGGAGATGTCATTCTAAGAACCCCCCCATCGGTATCGGAACATGCCGATGATCTGTTCGAATCCCCATACAATTTCGGCTCCTATCGTTGCAACCGCCTAAACTTACGTTTTGGTGATAACAAAGGAGCTCCTGCCATTACGGACATGTCAATGTGGCTTTGGAAATTACCCGATGGCAGGTCGCAAATCGTATTCAAAAACGGACGATTAGTTATGGATGGATGGCCCGAACTTAGAATATCATCAGGAAATGCTACGCTCAATAACTCCGACATAGAAATAGACACCCTGCTCGAGGCTGGAAAAACACAAAATGGCGAGCTCACGGTGAAAGGCACTCTCCGGAGAGATATCAGCAAAGCTATCTCGCTGGATGTACGGGCAAAAAATTACCCGATCCAAGAATTGCTCGGTAAAGGCCTGGGCCGCATTGTCCGCGGTGAAATCTCAAGCGAACTAGGGACACTGCAGTACGTATATGAAAAACAACCTGAACATGCCCTCAGTTTTGTGATGCCGTTTACTTCAACCGAAATCCAAATGAGAGAGCTCCCCTTATTCAGCGATCTAAAAAACCTCACCGGTGATACTCAATACGTGAGACCTTTCTTTAACATCTGCAACGGCACCTTAAAGCGCACAAGTGATGGAGTAACTATCGATGAAATTGATTTCAAAAGCACCAGCATGATTACTCTGATTGGTAAAATATCAGTAGAAAATGATGGAAGAATGTATGGCAACCTCACCGTCGGTCTACCAAGAAGATATTTTGATCCGACTAAGCTCCCGTCAGGATTTGTCGGCCCAAAAGACGGCCAATATACCGTGGATGTCACCGTCAGCGGCACGATTCATAATCCATACGATAATCTAAACGAAATACTTAAGTCAGGCCCTGATCAACGCGGTCAAGCACCCACTCCACTCCCTGCACCCTTGGTGACTCCAAAATCACCACCCATACCGGCTGATAAGGAGGCAGAGTTTAATGAATTACTCAGGTAGAACTCACCACTCAGTTATGAAGTTTTGGAAAAACACTAAAATTACTGGTTCATATTTGAATCCATATTTTAGATCATCCATCTATTGGATGATCACGTTTATTATCCCACTATGTATTAATACAGCAACGTTGAATGCACAGGAAAAGACTGCAAAAACTATATCTGAATTAGCAATTAGCTACCTTAAAAAAATTGCCAATGGAGATCTCGACATCACCAAAGACACTGCCCTATCAAGTAATTGCAGTTCATCTCGTAGAATAAAGATTCGTGAACACCTAACATTTATCCAGCTGAATTATTTCCGTAAAAATGACACTTTTTCATTAGAGCTCCTAGAGCAAGGAGAGCAATTTTCTGCAGTGCTCATCCGCGTAGAAAATACAGCTACACCGCTGGATACACGCATAATTTCTGTCGCCATGGCACGCGAAAAAGATGGCTGGAAACCAGCTCCTCTACCTAACTCATTCACCAACATAAATTATGGGTATGATGAAAGCGTGGAAAAAAAGATCAAACATCTGGAAAAGTGGATGGCCACAGAAAAAACTAAGCGAGAGATAGCTATACGTGAAAAAGCCATCAGTAGCTTTCAATCATTACTCGCCAAAAATGAAAAAGAACTTCAACCTAACAAAATTGATGCCGGCACAGCCGTTCTGAAATTCATTGATGCATGCCAACACAACAACCTAATGAGAGCCCTTGTCTCCATGGGGGCAGCCTCTGACGCATTAGACGATCCTCTAAATGATACGATCAACTACGTATCAAACGGGCTCGAGATAAGAACACCAAACAACGAGTGGCAACTTCTCACCAACAGCTCGTCGATATACAACATCATGAATATCGACAAAAACCGTAATGAAGTTGCTGTTGGCTTTTACAATCCGTTGATGCGCACATCTGCACGGATTCTCTATTTTCCAGTCAAAGAAAAAGGAGGGAAAACTTTTGTGTGTCTCTCTCCATTATTGAAGGCGGCGTTGAAGACCGATGGAATTAAGGGCACTCGGCACTTAACAATTCATCAACGTGATGACGAGCAAAAGCTGATCCGTCAAATCCCCAGCGTCATCTTCAAAAACATAGAAGCCCAGCCTGCTGAATCTCCTGAACAACTTATTGAAAAATTTCTCGCCGCAAAGAATTTTAAATACGCTGTCGCATTACTCCCTTCAAAAGAACTGCTGAAACCCACAGAAAAGGAACAATTTTCTTTGTTAGAAAATCTGGCCTTCCTCTGCCAAGGATTGAACTCTGTCAAATCATTACCTAAGCCATCGATAACAATTGCAAGAGAAGGTTTACTGGCCGCCGCACCACTGGAATATGAAGTTCCAAACAAACTTGGCACTTTTCAAACATGGCAACTATGGATGATAAAAGGCGATAAAGGTTGGCACCTAATACCCAAAAAATCGATAGCCGCGATTGTTGATGAAAAAATCAAACTTAAAATCAAGGGATTGTCTGAGAAACTTGACATAATAACCAAGAACCAACGCAA
>Ga0208970_1000222_pt1 | contig 20640 bp, 21 predicted proteins | sample AOAMet2_C49A8_35_2_FD_188078 | JGI IMG/M metagenome (GOLD analysis project Ga0208970, IMG submission 188078) | Ammonia-oxidizing marine microbial communities from Monterey Bay, California, USA - C0912_C49A8_35 (SPAdes) | ecosystem: Environmental > Aquatic > Marine > Intertidal zone | place...
CCGACGTTACCGTTATTTAATATCCACATTCTACCTGTAACACCACTAACGCTTAAATCACTTGTATCAGGGTTAGTTCCTAAAACTAAAGCACCTCCGTAAGCCGCTGTGGTACTTCTTCCATGCCAAATAGCTGATTGCACCCAGTCGTAAGCTTTAAAACAAATCCCCGCTCTAGCTAGCGATGCGTTATTATTGTGAACTTCTATTCCACGAAAAACATCACTGCCACCATCCTCTCTAACATTAAGTTTTTGATCAGGTGTGGTTTCTCCAATACCGACGTTGCCTCTTGAGAAAAATGAATTACCACCATATTGTAATGTTAAGTTTGGACCCTGACCTACTTGAGGAATAAATTGAAAATCAGCAGCACCTTCTGTAAAACGTATTCTACCAAAATTAGTAGTACCTGCTTGTTGAAAATTTATATCGTAATTTGTAGCATTCGTTGCAGATAACAAAGTTAACGACCTTGACCCAGTCAATGTAGAAGAACCTATAGTAACATTTCCATCAGACGAGATTCGCATTTTTTCCGATAACCCTCCTCCGCTTGCTTGGGTTTTGAATACCATATTAATAGCATCTGTACCATCTTTTTTAGCTGATAACTCAATATCATTACCATTCGCACCTAAAGATAAATTAGTTACACTAGAAGCACCAATTTGTACTAGACCCGAAGACGAGATTCGCATTCTTTCTGTGGCATCTAACGCACTCCCCGTGTTACTTACATTAAATGTAGTAAATCCTCTAGATGAAACCATCATTTGACTCGATGCACCCCCCATGTTTCCAATAGCAAATTTTGCAGCTACATCTCCTCTTAATTCCGTTACAGTTGGATATGTTATAAGCGTGCTTGCTATACGCATTCTTTCTGTGCCTGCTGAATAAAATGTAGGAAAATAACCTGCTGCAACTCCACCAATTTTTATTTGACCAGTAGCCTGATTAACTGTAAAATCAGCAGTATTAGTATTGTTATATGTTAAAGACAATCCATAAAAAGCGTTAGTAATTGGAGTCGATATAAAAACATTACCTGCATCATTTATATTGACTCTATCTATACCTCCTGTTTGAAGTGATAAACCATAAGCTGAAGAATTTGTACCTAAATAAACATAAGAATTACCAGCATCTACACCCCAATAACCAAGATTTGAACCTGTATAAACTCTTGCCTCCCCGTTAACGCTTACATTCCCTGTAAAAGTGCCCCCAGCTAATGGCATTTTAGTTGCAATACTATTTGTAACTGTTGTAGCAAAATTTGGGTCATCGCCCAATGCTGCAGCTAATTCGTTTAATGTATTTAAAGTACTAGGCGCTGAATCAACTAATAAAGCTGCTCTAGCGTCTGCTCTAGCATCAGTATAATACAAATTAGAACCTTCAGTAATATGAGCTGTTGTAATACCACTTATTTTATCGCTAGTAACTGCGTTATCCGCTATGTTACCTGTAGCTATCGTTGAGCTCGCTATTAAATCACCTGTTACTTTAGTATTTGCCATATTATTCTTTTATAAAAGTTCCGTTAGTATATACATAGAATACATCTTCATGTAGTACTCTATCTCCTTCTTGAACTGCGGGAAAAGGTATTTCGTTAATATCCATAATTTTTATTTTTAATATACTCCTGTTGTGCTATTGCTCTGTGATGAAGCTGTAACTTGAACATTTCTCCAAGGGTAAGCGGTAAAGCTTTGATGAAAATCAATATTTGGCGCAGAGTAATAATTATGTGATAATACAATAACACAAAAACCATCACTTGATGTATAAGGACTTTGTACAAAATTAGTCCAGTTACCGGAATTTTCAACGGTAAGACCTGCAAAACCACCACTCCAATTATGAAACATTACAGAGCCATCACCTCTTAATGAACCATATTTATAACTTTTTATATAAAAACCTCCCATTATATAATGAGTATTTCCTGAATAACCTGATGAATTAGTGTGTGATCCACCCATCCAAAGATTTGTTTTATAATGTACATAAGAATAGCTGTTATTAGCGTAGTATTGACCCGTATGCCAAGCGTATTGTATTCTACCTATTCTCGCTCCACAATCTTTATTAAATGCTCCAGTGCCATGGTGCAATTGAACATCCAGCTGAGCTACAGGTGAATTCTCCCCGATCCCAACGAGGCCAGCATTTGTAATCCTCATTCTTTCTGTTGCTGCAGTTTCAAAAATCATATTATCATTAGAGTGAATATATTGTATTCTACCTGCAAATCCTGCATTTTCATCTCCAAATGTTAGAAAACTTCCTGTACTTGAGGTTGCAAGTAAAGTCATTCCTGACCAAGTATTGTTCTTAATTAATATACTTGTATTAGCATCTACACCACTTGGCTCCGTTACATTACTTTGTGCTACTACTAATTTAGTGCTAGGCGAAGTCGTTCCGATCCCGACGTTGCCTCCATTAATCCAACTATCACCAGTTGTATATAATCTAATATTTTCTGTGGTATTATGGAACATTCGTAAAAGAGGGTCATCAGTTCCTCCACTGGAACCAGTACCTAAATAAACAATTTGATTAGTCGTGTTCTTTTTTATTATTTCTAACGCAGCGTTTGCATTACTTTTGTCAATAGTTAAACCTCTTCCAGGCGAAGTCGTCCCGATCCCAACGTTTGCATTTGAATCAACGTTTATAGCTATTGTTCCACTAGCAGAACCTACATATACAGCAAAAGGATTTGTTGTATTTGAATTAATAGTCATTGTTTGACTATTCCCATGCCATGTTTGAAATTGCACACCATTAGCATTAGAGTTTGCTTGGTATCTAGTAAATAAATCTCCAGTACTTTGAACATGTAGAGGTTGTTGAGCCAAAGTCGTTCCGATTCCTAATTTATTATTAATAATTACATCACCAGTATTATATTGAATATGCATTTTACTATCTCCAACTTCAGCACTGTTTTGGTCATTTACTGTATCCACCAAAAAGTGCAAGTCCTGTCTTGCTGAATTATCACCCTTAGCCTGTGCTACGATACCAACTTTTCTATAAGCAGTATTTGCTTCAGAATAACCTAAACTTATACCTCCAAAGACCCCAGAACTGTTATTTGTTCCTTGACCAAAATGTGCATTTAATGCTGATGCCGCGCCTTTAACTTCAAGTGTTGTTTGAGGCGTAGCAGTTCCAATTCCTACGTTTTGCGATGAGTTTATTGTTAAAGCCCTTGTATTTCCAGTTTTCAATGAAAATGAATGTGCTGTAGACGTACCTAATGACATATCAGTAGTAGCATCATCATAACTCCAATCTCCTGCTACTGCACCGCCATTTCTTTGTGCTTTATAAATTATTACACTATTTCCAGCAGTGTAAATACCATTTGCAGTAACATTACCTGAAAAATTTGTGGCGCTATCGTGAAATAATGATATTATTGGTGTTTTAGCACCGTTGTATTCAGTAAGACCAATTTTACCATAAGGTACTGTAGCAGTTCTACCGCCTTCAAAATATATACCTCTATCATTTGAAGTTCCTAATCTAATAGTACCACCACTACCACTTGCATCAGGCGAACCTTCAAACCTTGCTACTTCAACTACACTTCCTGAAGACCCAGGATTTTTAACATGTAACTTAGTGGCGGTAGTATCAAAAGCATATGGATTTAGACTTCCGATTCCGATGCTGCCTTGGTTAAAAACTAAAGTATTTGGATATGTTGTTGTGTTATTAATTTGCTCAAAAACATATCTTACATTTCCAGCTGTAACTGTTTCTTTTAATTTTAATGAGAAATTATCATTACTTGGGGAATAATTCCATTGTTGATAAACACCACTTGATGCGGGTAAAACATTTAATTTAGCATTTGATGTGTTAAAAGATGCAGCATCATTACTTAAAAGCAAATTTCCTGTTTGTGTTATTTTAACTTGATTAAAAAGTGTTCCAGCATTTTCAGTGGCAAAAAATAATGTACCATTATTTGTGTCAATTTGGTCCATTGTAATTCTTGCTTTAGAATCTCCTGTATCAGCATTTTCTACAAAATCAATATAAGGTGCATTTGAAGAATTATGTATAATTACATTTCCTGCAAAAGTTGCTGCCCTAGTGCTTGCTACTAAAGTTAATAAGTCCTGATTTGAATTATTTAAAAATCTTATATCATTACTAGCATTACTTTGAATTCTTGATATACCTGATATACCACCTAGAGCTATGTCACCCTCAGATGTAGCTCTTACGTATGGCGCTTTTGCAAATCCCGTAAACGTTGGTGAAGCTATTGGAGCTTTTAAAGCAATACTATTTGTAACTGTTGTGCTAAAGTTTGCATCATCCCCAAGAGCTGCAGCTAACTCATTAAGGGTGTTAAGCGCTGAAGGCGATGAATCAACTAAATTAGTTATTTGTGTACCCACATAGCTTTCTGTAGCAAAACTATTTGTAGATAAGTAAGAACTCACTCTAGCATCCGTGTAATACAAATTGCTACCCTCTCCAATATGTGCGGTAGTTATACCGTGGCTAGCGTGTAAATTACTCTGGACTATTACGCCGTCTGATATAAGTTTTACTTTAGTTTGTGCCATTTATTTATTTATTATTTTGGTTCTACAGGCCATTCTACGTTTGTTAAACTTGTGTAATTTTTTGTAATATCCCTAAGTTTTTGACGATATATTTTCCACTCGTCGGACAAAGTTACATCACTATTAGCCATCCAATCTGTTATAGATAATTTTTTATTTCTTGCATCTCTTAATAAATTCAAATCACTTTCTGCAATTTTATTATTTATCTGTGTTTGTGTTAAACCTGCAAAACCTGATATGTCAGGGCCATTGTGACTTATTATAATTCCATTTTCGTCGTATACTAATTCTTCCATAATATTATTTTATTGTGCAAAGTAATAATTGCTAGTATCATTTTGAGCATATGAATGTATTTTTAGAGAATTTTGAAAACTTGTGGAGTGAGCACCTAAATATATTTCTATCATACCTTCACTATAGCCGTTTGATCCACTATCTATTCTAAAACATAAATAACCACTGTAGTTTCCCGCTGTACTGTTTGTTCCTCTGTAAACATTTAAGTCTTTTGCAATACCAGAGTCCATAATATCTCCTCCAAAAACATTTATTATGCTACCTGAGTAAGTATATCCACCTTTACAAGAAATATACATACCTCTATTATACAAATACCCTTTTACATAAATATAAAACATAATGTTATCAGAAGTTGTATTCAATGCTACATCTAAATACCTGCTACCATCTCTAATGTTTAATTGACCTAAATACTTCATGCCACTACCATTATGCCCAGCTATCTCATTATTCAAAGTAGTATAAAGTGTATCTGCACTTCCACCAATGCTTTTATAAACAGTAGACCCTAGCTGCCCATCTGATCTTATCTCAAATCTGTGACCAGCTGTACCACCAGTTGTTGCATCATAGATATAGAACATGTCTTGAGCTCTAGGATTATTTGTACCACTACCACCAGTACCCATTCTAAACTCTCTTGTATCTGATTTTACAGAAACTTCCGCATAACTAGCAGCAACAGTATTATCAACCAATATTCCTCTATTATCACCAGATGTATTTTTTATAGTAAGCTGGCTTGTGGGCGAAGTTGTTCCGATTCCTACACTTCCTGAACTACCATCAATATACATCATCGGTGATGGGGAATTAAAGCTAATATCTTTTACAACGCTACCAGAAACAGATGAACCAATAGACAAAACTGAATTATCATTTGTGATAAATGCTTGAGCAGATGTAGTTGTTGAAGAACCTTTAATTTCAACCGCTCCTGCACTTGTGATACGCATTCTTTCTGATGGAGCAGTATTTGTAGTTACACTTCTTGTTCCAAAAACTAAATCTCCTTTTGTGCTTCCACTACCACTTGTTGTAGTATATCCAATATATGCAGGAATATTAGTTTGTGCATTATATCCAAAACCAATTAAGTTATTTTGACCATTATTACCTTCATAACCTATTTGTAAAGTCATATCAGCTTTAGCAACTCCTGTTATACCAGTTCTTTTTATTGTAGTTAATCCAGAACTGTCTATACGCATTCTTTCTACATTGTTAGTAGCAAATTCCATATGGGAATTTTCTGCTAACCATAAAAACGCTTGAGATGATACACCAATTCCAACCTCAAAACCGTTGTTTCCTGATGCTGTTGAAGTAAATCTAGCGACACCTTCTGTTCCATTAACGTGCAAAGGTCTCTGAGGCGAAGTCGTTCCGATCCCGACTTTGCCAGTGGAACCTTCAATAATCATTGCATTATCTTTTGTACCAGCATCAAACCTAATATTACCATTGTTGAACAATATCATTCTTGTATCTTCACCATCATCATTAATTGATGTACCGGCTGCGCCACCTTTTATATAAAGAAAACCGTTAGACGCATGTTTTATACTATTTGCATCTCTATTTGTATCTGGACCTATTGGAAAAGTTACATTTCCATTACCTTGTATTTTTAATTTTTCATTACCTGCTACTGTAAAAATAAAATCTGATGCTGCCTCTGTTCCTGTATGAGCAAAAGTTACTGTATCGGTTAAAGCATCATTATTTACATTAAATTGTTGTCCTATCTGTAAATTAGTTGTATAAGTTGCAGGGAATGTTGCTATAACTTTGTGATAAGTTCCTGCATTTACATTTAAACCTGTTGATGTTATACTTCCTGAAAAAGTTGCATTGCCATTTGTTGCTATTTCTAAAACTTGTCCATTTGGAGTAGTTGTATTTCCACTTTGTACATAAAACCTTAAATTAGTTTCATTAAATATACCCCAAGAAAAATCTGTTCGTGTTAATGCAAATTGAGATACATTACTATTTGATGCACCATCTATAATTATTTTGTCTGTTGTTACACTACCAGAAAAAGTTCCTCCCCCAGTTACGTTAATACCAGTAGATTCAATGTTCATCATACTGTTTCTATTATCGTATCTTATAAAGTTGAAGATATGAGCAGAACCAGATTGTATGTAAAATTCATTATTTGTATCTCTTAAATTAATCCCTGGATTATTTGCTGCGGGTAAAGCTGAAGTTGAAAATAAAATATTCTTAGCGTTTAAATTACCAGTTAATGTACCACCAGCTAAAGGGAGTTTAGTACCAATGCTCGTAGCCGTAGTTGTAGCAAAGTTAGGATCGTCACCTAATGCTGCCGCAAGTTCATTTAAAGTATTCAATGTTGCTGGCGAACTGTCAACTAGATTTGATATTTGAGTTCCTACGTAACTTTGCGTTGCATAACTACTAAGATCCTGATCACCTGTATTAGTACCAGACAAATTACTTATGTCAGTTTTGTCTTGTGCAGATAATCCGTGATCACCCCATCCGTAAGCTGTATTCCAGTTTGCAGAGTTGTTTGCTGTAATGCTATACACACCCGAGCCATTGCTTGTCATTAAACCAGCAGATGTAAAATCGTGATCGTATAATATATCACCACCTGAATATGCGGAACCTATACTCATAACCTCTATAGATACACCATTTGCAGGTGCAGTATCTAAAGTTAATGTAGTACCACTTAAAGTATAAGTACCTTTAAATTGGTATACACCATTTAAAAATACTATAGTTTGATTCTCGCTGTGAACGGTTTGTCCTAATGTGAATGCTGTTGCTGATCCGTTAGCTGTAAATGTATCTGTGTAGATTGCTGTTGGACCACTGTTTATACCCGTTGTAGATATAACCTCTATTTCATGACCACTTAGAGGTGCAGTGGAAAATGTTATGGCTGTACCAGAGACTGAATAAGTACTCTTAGATTGATAAACACCGTCTATGTATATATTAGATTGAACTTCATCATTTAATGCGTTAGACAGAGTAAAACCAGTTGTGCTGCCATCACCTGTAAATGTATCTTTGTACATTACAGAAGCAGAATCAGCGGATAGCTGGCCAAAGGATAAATTACCGGAACCATCTGTTTTAATAACTTGATTGTTTGTTCCGTCTGACGCGGGAAATGTATATGCGTCGTTAATCCTTATGTTACTAAGAAAACGTTTTGCCATATTAAATTATATTAACCTATTTTACTAACAAGTACCTTTATATCTCCAGAAGTAGGCGCTGCAGCGAAGCTTACAGTAACAGTATTAGCATTTGTTCTTACCACATCGGCATAGACCGTGTCAAGTGAACTTGTATCGTAAAGTTGTACAATAACATCTTGTGTTCCTAAGTTATGATTAACAGCAATTGAAGTTGCTGAGCCATCACCAATTGCTACAGAGTATGTGCTTTCTTGTACGTTTTGTATTGTTTTATAGTTTGTACCATCTTTAGTAAGTTCCCAAATATCAGATCCTTCATTCCATCTTAATGCTACATTTGTAGCTGTACCTCTTTCAATCTCAATACCAGCGTTTTCGCTAGGTGTACCAGCTTCATTACTGTTTAAAGTAATTATATTGTCAGCAAGATTTATTGTTTCTGTATTTACAGTAGTTGTTGTACCAGAAACCGTTAAATTACCAGAAACTATTAAGTTTCCAGAAACTGTAGGGTTAGCTACTAAACCAATTTTTACTTGATTGTTTGATACAAGTGTGTCTATTTCGTTTGCGGTACCAGCAAAAACTAAAGTGTCTGTACCAATAGTTACACCATCCGTGTTAGGTGTTCCAACATCATCACTTATAGTTAAAGTAGAAGAAATTGCAGCGGTTGAAGCAGCTGTTATTCTACCTTGAGCATCTATAGTTATTACGGGTATTGCTGTTGAAGAACCATATGAAGCGGCTGTTACTGCGGTGTCAGCTAAAGTTATAGTTTGCGTGTGTTGACCCGACGTTGTACTTACTGTTCCTGTTAATCCAGTTCCAGCCGTAATGTTAACACCAGTTATATCACCACCTACATTTGTCCATGCTGAGCCATCATATACTTTTAATTGGTTTGATGTTGTGTTGTATATCAACCAACCAGCGGTTAATCCTGCAGAAGGATCTGTACCTAGCTTCTGAATTACTGCATTCTGTAATTCGTTTTTGTTTAAATTAATGTCTGTTAAATATGAAAGTGCCATAGTTTATTAGTTTGCGTATACGCTACCTTGAAAGGAAGCTTTAAATGTTATAGTGAAATTATTGTTATCAACGTGATTAATATCGCCTACTATATGAGATCCTCCGGAATCAATAGTGGTTACTGCTGGAAATTTTGCTAAATTATGATTTATAGTGACAGCACTTCCTGCTGTAAAGTTTATATTTTCTCTTGCGAATGTTTTATCTGTTCTACCAGAGTTATCTAAATTAAATAAATAGTATTTATCTTGTCTTAATGTAGAGTTACCATTTAAGAAACCTAATGTAAACGTTACAAAATCATCAGAACTATTTGCTCTTACAGCACTTACAAAAGAATAATGACCAAACTCACTTATGTTATCAACTCTTGATATTTTAAGGCCTTGACCAACTAAATGGTTAAAAAATTCAGTTATATCTGTATTTGATATATTTTTAGTAGATACTTTTAAAGAAGTTATTTCACTAAAGTTAATACCATTACCTCCATTTGGTAATTTAAACTTACCTCTATCTAAAGGAATATTTTGTATTATAAACTGCTCAACAATACCATCTAAATTTATTAAACCTGAAGTGTTTAGAAATGTGGTTATATCTTCTATTCTAAAGTTTTTAGTTTCTCCTCCAGCGTTAGAGCCTAGTACCTTGTCTGTAGCTTGTACTGATTCATCTATAGTATACGTACTAATTCTAGCCATCTATTATTTTTTAAATATACTTGTAACCTTTTCACTACTTCGTCCACCAAAGTAAGCTAATACAACTGCCATCATTACTTTTTCAAATGTATCATTCCATGTAACTCCTATATGAAATGGTATCGATTCAACACTATCTAATATTCCTGCTAAAGAGAATATAACAATACACCACACTAAAACTAGCGGGCGTACGTTTTTAGAAAGCCATGAATCTGATATTGAATCAGCTTGCCACCTTGAAGTGACAGCTTCCATCTCTTTATTTTGTTGTTCAAATATAAGTTGTTGTAATTTTATTTTTTCATCACTACTTACGTCAGATTTACCTATTGCCGCTATAGCTTCTGCTGGTGTAGATGCACCACTGATTAAGTTACCTAATGTAGGGTTAACCAACGAAGCTGCACCAAATAATAGTTTACCTACTGTAGTTTCTGCAAACTTCTTTTTTGGTTTACTCATTAGTATTTACAACCTTTTTTCTTAGCTGGTGTTGGTTTTTCGGATTTTGCAACAGATGAATTATCTACAGCTGCTTTAAACTTAGGATTATCATCAAGCTTACCATCAACTGAAGCTTTCTTTAAACCTGAATTAAACTTTGCGGCTGAACCTAGGTTTAACATTGGATCTTTACCATCTGTACCTACTAGACCTCTACTTTTTAATGAGCTGTATATGTTACCAGCTTTTGCACCTTTTGTTCCCATGATTTATTTGTTTTTATTTTTTGAACCATATCCACCCATTCTAAAACCTGGGCCTTTACCGATATTTTTATTCTTATTTATTTGTTGACTAATAGTGTTAATACCACCACTCAATGCTAAATCCATAGATTTTTCAGCACCTTTAATAGTTTCTGCAGAATCATAACTTGTTAGATTTCTTTTATTTCCTCTAACTTTACCACCTCTTGCTACATTTTGATCAGAAGCTCTTTGAGAATTTAAAGCTTCACTTTCAGAAGTTTTTATTATTGCATCTTTTTTATCAATTCTAGCTTTTAGTTTTTTACTTTTCATGTAATCACTTTTACTATCAAAACCAGTGGCTTTTCTTTCTTTTTCACTCATTGCCTTCCACTCTAATCTAGCTTTTCCTATAGAGTTGTTTTTAGTAGTATTCGCAGCCTGTTTAGTAGTTCTTATATTTTTTCTACTTTCATAAGAACTTTGTTTAGTACCATAATCATATACACCAAGTTGTCCTTTTTGTTGATTAGTATCAAGGTTAGTAGTTTTTTCTCCAGGAACTATTTTATCTTTAGCAGCTTCTTTTCTAGCGGTTTCACGTTTTACATCTCTAGCGTCACCTGGTTGTATTTGGCCCATATCTTTTAGGTAGTTTTCAAATTTTCCACCATAACCTTTACCAGTTCTAATACCATCAATATCTTGCTCCCAAGCTTGTTTATAACTAGGTAGCTTACTACCTTTTATTAATTTATCTCCAGAGCTAGTTATTGTTCCTTTTTGACTTTCAACAGAACGTGATATACTTCCATCTTCGTTAATAGAATTTCCACTAGTTTGCAAATCTACATTTTCTGTTTTTACACTAGGTGCTACAGCAATAACATCATTATTACTATTTCCAATCATTTTGTTTTCATTATGTTTAGTAAAAACATCTTCTACCATATCAGGGTCGTTACCATTACCGACGTCTGTTTTTCCTGTTTGTTTAAAAGGCGATCCTTTTAATTTAAACGGTGTATTATTTTTATAATTCATTTTAAAATTTTTTTAATAATTTATCGAAAGGGTTTTGTTTTAAACCAGCACCTATAGCAAACAACTCTGAACCTTTAGCAAAACTAAAGTCACCATTAATAAGATCTTTATTTTCTTCTACCACTACACTACTAGTTTTATCAGTTTCTTTGGAACTTGTTTCAGTTAAATCTGGTGGTGGTGGAGTTGAAGGCTGCTGGTTATTACCTGGTGAAGGTTCTTGCTTTTCACCTTTTACCTTGTTCATAGATCCATAAACCTTTTCAGCACCCTCTACTAGTGCTTCACTTATCTTAAAAGGTGAACCTTTTGCTTTTTGAGTTATTGGTTGTGTTTTCATTTTTTTACTTTATCACTTTCATGGTAAGCTTCAGCTTCCCAAGCGTTTGTTTTAGCCCCTTCCTCCATAACTTCTCTATTAAAAGTTTTCATTGGAGATCTTGTAGATTCTTTCCAGTACACATTGTTATCATCATAATTTAATCTACCTTGTTGCATTTGCTCATGATGTATATTTTCATGAACTATAGCTTCTTTTCTTTCAGATCCTTTAACTTTAGAATCAATAAATGTAGTGCCATCTCTATTAGCTTCAGCTTTTATACCACCTTCTAAGTTTTTAACAAAAACAGGTCTACCGTATTCTGATAGCTCTTTGTCTATGCCTATAACATCATGTATATTTTTAAGTTTAAAAGCCATTATGAATTTGTTTTTTCAGCATGTTTTCTATGAGCTATAACCTCTGGGTGGTTTTCATCAACTTTAATAGGTCCACCAGAACCATCTGCATTCATAGTTACCTCTTGGTTTTTAGGAAAAGGACCTTTTTGTTTTGCTTTAATAGTTATTGGTGTTATCATCTATCTTTATCTTTAATCATATCATCTATAGCTTTGTTATAAACTTTGTCTGTATATGATTTATTATTAAAAAATTTACTTCTTGTTGATGTAGGTAAGTCTTCTTCAGCTAGCAGTATTCTATATATTCTACTTATTAACTGTTGACCTTTAAATGAAACCTTATATATACTATATTTTATAGTAGTTCTATTTCTGTTTCTCCAAGTTTCTATCCAACCTTCACTTCTTAATCTTTCCCACCTGCTCTTGTCCCAGCTATAAGTGTAAGTCCCATCTATAAAATCATTACGTGTAAATTGCTTTTTGCAATCAAGATACACTAATAATTCTAAATCAGCATCGGTTAGGCTATAAGTTTTACAGGCCCATTTTCTAACGAGCCTGTAATATTTAAATAAATTTAATTCCCTAATGTCACTAGTACTTAATTTCATTCTACTATGACAATGTCCTGATGTTGTATAACTTGGTAAAGTTTATCTTCCCACTCTATACCGTGACCAGCATGTTTATCGTAATGTACAATATCTCCATCACTTATACCTTTTACTAGGTCACCAGAACTTATTACTTTTGCTTTTAAGTACCTAATGTCATTCGACTGTTTATCTGTTATAATAAATCCTCCAACATTTTTAGGTTCTTCTTTTATCTTTTCTATTACTAGATAGTAGTTTACTGCTTTCATACTTCTCTTACATTTGATATTACACAATCTGCAGAGATAATTGTATTCACAACACTTACCGCATTTATTAAAGCTGTTTTTGTTACAAGCACAGGATCTATTATACCTGCTTTCATCATGCTATACACATCTCCAGTTGTAACATCTACACCAAAACCTTTTTCTTTAGGTTCTATATAAGGTATACCAGCGTTTTCTAGTATTGTAGAGTATGGCCATTTTATAGACTCTAATAATATTTGTTCTCCTTCATTCTTAGGTTCGATGTTTTGAGCAGCATTTAATAATGCAACTCCTCCACCTGGAACAATACCTTCTTTTAAAGCGGCTTTAGTTGCATATATTGCATCTTCAACTCTATCTTTCTTTTCTTTTAATTCTATTTTAGAATTAGCACCGACCTTAACAACACCTACAGCTCCTGATAGCATAGCTAACCTTTGCTCTAGTTTCTTTTTTAAGTATGCGTGCTTTTCTTCTTTTATCTTAGCTTCTACAGTTTTTATTCTTTCTACAACATCTTCGTTTCTTTCTTCTATAGTTATAACTGTAGTCTTATTATCAGTCACTGCTTTCTTAGTAAAACCTAATACATCAGGACTAATCATATCAAGATCATCACCAAGCTCTTCATTTATTAGTTTAGCACCTGTCAACATAGCTAGATCTTCTAATGTTTCTAACTTACTAGGCCCAAACCCTGGTGGATCAATTATATTTATTTTTATATTGCCTTTGACTTTATTCATAAGTAATGCTGAAAAAGGTTGTTGATCAACTTCAGCTACTAAAAGCAATGATTTTTTATTCTTTATAACATACTCTAATACACTTTGTATTTTTCTTATGTTAGGTATAGGTGAAGACACAATTAATACACAAGCATCTTCTAATTCTATTTTATTCTTTTGTTTATCAGTTATTAGATGTTGAGATTTAATACCTGAGTCAATCTGTACGCCATCTACAATATCTACATAAGTTATATCTGTATCAGACTCTTCCATTAAAACTACACCATTTTTACCTACTTGTTCAAAAGCGGATGCTATAGTGTAACCTAACTCTTTGTCGTTGTTGCACGAAATACTTGCAACATTTTTAAGCATATTACCAGATACTGCTTTACTGTGTTTTGATAAGTACTTATTAACTTTTTGTAATCCACTAGATATACCATCTTTAATCTGTCTTATATCTATATTTTGTTCAGCATAGACATTTTGTAAAAGTGATTGAGCAAGGACGGTAGCTGTAGTAGTACCGTCTCCTGCTTCTTTCACTGTGTTTTTAGCCGCTTCTTTTATCAAGGTTGCACCTATATTTTCGACCGGGTCAATCAAGACTACGGATTCTGCTACCGTTACACCATCTTTTGTTATCACCGGTCTTCCGAGTGCATCTTCGTAAATTACGCATTTACCAGAAGCGCCAAGGGTTGACTTAACTGCTTTAGCTAGCTTATCAACACCTATCATTATTTTTGTTCTAGCATCTGTACCGAAGGACAGATCCTTTACTATCTCACTTGGGTTATTATATTCCATTTAATTAAATTGTTTAGTGTAAGTGGTTATTTAAAAGTTTTTACAACTTTAGGTCCTTTTAAAAATTCAAGCTTTTTTGTGTAGTGATCTACACTGCCATCAATAGCAGTTTCAGCTCCTTTTAAAGTTTCCCTTCTAGTTGTATCATGCCATTTATTCTCGTCCTTATAGTCAGAGTGTTCGGCTTGATAAAAACCATTAGGTAGTTGAACAATACGCCAGTTTTTTTTATTAGCGACGTGCTCCCAAAGCATCCTGGTTTCTTCGGGTACTCCTGGTTCACCTTGTGGCCAGGAATAGGTTTTGTAAAAATAAGTCATTGGTTATTGGTTATTTATAAGTATATAATCACATGGTAAAGTGCACTTTTAATATATAGCACTAACGTTGGTAGTTGCTCCACCAATGCCAAATGGATTAGTGCTTGTTGAATATCTCCAAAGCGTAGAGTTTACACTAGTCCAACCTGAAGAGCTACCGAAATTAGTTCCTCCTATAATCAAAGTGTTCCAAGTTGGTTTACTTATAGCAAAATAAAAGTATATTTTATTACCTTGCCAATATAAAGCATCTACTGCTTGAGAATTAAACTGACCACCAGGATAATTAATACTCCCGAAAGTACCAAAAACATGAATAGAAGAATTGTTAGCGTACCCAAAAGCAGTGCTAGAATAATACTGACCTTGCCCAACCTGCATATTGCTATTATAATTATAACTAGGTGCTCCACTATAGCCATAAAATTCTTGCATACCATCCGGTGCACTTTTGCTCGCGGCTGCCGATAAAGTTCTAAGAGAACTGCTAGAGTTACTTAACTCCGCTTTTATTTGGCTAATTGATATAGAGCCACTGCTTTGTAATGCCATTTATGATTCTAATATTACAAGTATTTCAGTTGGTGAAACTTTTTCGTTAACTAACTTAGCTACTTCAGCTTCATAAGCCGCTTTCATATCTGGACCTATTATTTTAAATATCCACGCCTTAACTATGTCATTAGTTAAATTATCTTTTTCTTCAAAGTTAGAAAGATCATTTATAGGTAATACAGTTTTCCTAACTATACTATCTAAAATGCCATCACTATTTGTCCCGGTTAATGTCCATATAACACCATAAACAACATTACTTTTAGTTATAGGTGAAGAACTGAAATCTGTGTGACTAGTATACACTTGCAGTGTCTTGCAGTCCCAATTATAAGTTATTGCCATATTATTTGTTTTTTAATTCGTCTATTTGTTTTTGTAAATCTTTTATACCTTCTATAAGTAATGGTACTATTTTTTTGTAATCAACAGCTTTATAACCGTCTTCTCTTGTTTCAACAACTTCTGGTAGCACCTCCTCGATTTCTTGAGCTATAACACCTACATCATGCCCTTTATATAATTCTTGGTTATCGTTCCAATCAAACTCGTATCCACCTATTTGTTTTATTTTTTCACTGGCATTTGTTATTGGCTTTATATTATCTTTTAATCTTCTATCAGATGATTCAGAAGCTACTATATCACCTTTAACATGTAAGCTGTTTGTAGATGATTTTACCCAAAGCATTTTTGAATCGTAGTTTGTGGGCGAAGCTGTGACAAATTTTCTTATTACAAATGACATACCTGGATAATCCCCATCTGTTCTTGGAGCTTCAGGGACGTCTAAAAAGAATGTCTTCATGTACTCATTAACGTGTAATCTTCCAGACACTGCTGTTCTAGAACCACTATTCTCGTTGAATATAATGTTCATACCACCAGAATAATTAGCTGAAGCTGTAACGCCGTTTGCTGATTGATTAGGTATTATTAAACCAGCACCATTCAATTTCATTATTTGTTTTGAATACTGACCGTCTTGTCCTAATTGATAGCTAGCATTTAAATCAAAATAATTGGATCCACCTGCATTAGTCGTAGTTCCACCTGTCATTAATATTCTATGATGATAATCACTTGATGAGTTTAATGATATACCAGCGCCATATGCGTTAGTTGTATCTGTATTTTTAAATCTACAAGCTATAAAATCTCCACTTCCAAAAGATCCTTTTATTAAAGCAGTACCAGTAACTTCTAGATTTCCTGCGAATGTTCCTCCAGCGGCTTCTAAGTCGCCTTTAAATTTAGCGTTACCACCTATTACACTAAACTTAGGTGTATATATATTACCATTTGTTAGATTTATTATAGAACCGGCTGTGCTGTAATCTCCAGATACAGAACCGTAGTTTCCACTTTGTATCTGCCCTGTAGTTATATTACTACCATTTATAGTTGTACTACCACTTGTTGACAATGAATTAAACGTTACTACTTGATTAAAAGCAAAAGCTTTAATTGCATTAGCAGCGAATGTAACATCACCATATCCACTTCCAGCGGTTGATTCAATTGCGGTGTAAGCAATAGTCCAATATTGATTACTTGCGGTTCCAGCATACATCAACGGTGATTCATATGCCCAATTTGTTGGTAATGTGTTAGCGGATGTTGAATTAAATCTAGCATCACTAAATCTAAAACCGCCCGTTATATTAGATGGTGCCGTAGGCGCTGTTGATTGGCCTTGATAATACCATAATATACCAGTGAATGTTCTTTTCCCATCATCTCCATCACTACCGTCCGCACCGTCACTACCGTCTGCTCCATCACTACCATTAGATCCATTAGCTCCATCTGATCCATTAGTACCATTAGTACCATTAATACCTGCATCTCCTTGTGGTCCTTCCGGTCCTTGTGCACCATCTGCACCATCTGCTCCATCCGCTCCATCTGCTCCATTACTACCATTAGTACCATTAGTACCGTTACTTCCGGCTGCTCCTGCTGCTCCTACTGCACCAGTGTCACCTGTTATTTGAGCAAAAACTAATCCAGTTACACTATCACCATCAGCCCAAGCTGTAGACGCTTGTTTTATAGCAAAAAAGTTTTGTGAACCTCCTTTAGTTGTTGATGCATTTGTTCCACTTGAATCGTCTGCATATATAACAGTGCTTACGAATGTTGTTGGCACATTGCTTAAATCTCCAAATGATACTGTTCCTATATTGGCATTTTTTATACGTACAACACCATTAGCAACTTCAAAAGGGGATTCAGCTGCTGTTCCATTATATATTTTAAAGCTATCAGCAGAGAAACTTACTTCAGAAGATGTATCATCAGCAAAGAAATTCATACTAGCTATGTTACCATTAGCATCGACTTTTAAACCGTATGATGCAGATATAGTACCGTCTATGTTAGCTATGGCTTGTGCTGTTTGATCTACAGCAGCGTATATACCTAAAAATGTTAAAGCAGTATTATCTGCTAAACTTTCAGCTTTGGATAATGTTAAAGTTGTTCCACTTATAGAAGCTACAGAAGTTCCAACAGTTAATCCAGTACCTTTTACCACAAGACCTGGCCTTATCGTTCCAGATACATTATCTATAGAGACTGTAGCTGTACCTGTAAATGTTACCGTTTCACCATCTGAAATAGTTATTTTTGTATCTAAAGTTACAGATGTACCACTTAATGCTTTTACTCTAACTGAAGAAGCGGTTGATATATAGTTACCAGTTACAAATTGTCCAATCTCTATACTAGAATTAGCTGCGGTTATAACTAAATCTTCAGAGCTAGCAACATTTCCGTCTACAGTAGCTGTTGTAGTTGTGTTTGTAGCACCATCAACAATAGCTGTTGCTTGTGTAGATTGTGAACCATCTGTTGAATCAATACCTAATACAGCAGATAATGTATCAAGATTACTTGCTTCTGCATAATCAGTTGTATTTTCTGTACTCATTACAGAATTAGCAAAGGAAGTAGACAACGAAGTTAAATTACCGTTAGCATCAAACGTACCTATATTTGATTGAAGCTTTGTAACTAACCCTGCTGATGCTGTTTCTGCGTTTGACTGCGCTGTAGATATAGTACTGTTAATAGCACCTGACACTCCGTTGACATCGCCATTGCTGTCGAATGTAAATTGTGTTTCAAGTTTATCAAGATCAGTAGCTACGGCACCTGCGGCTGTTGACGATGCTGTTGTGATGCTTGTTGCAAGTGCATCTGCGGTTCCTGTTATACCACCTTCTGTATCAAATGTAAATTGTGTCTGTAATTCGTCAATTAATGCAGCTTCTGCGCCTAAAGAGTTAGATAATGTTGTAACAGACTGAGAAACATTAGAAATAGACGTAGAATTAGTGATAATTCTGTCATCTGACGTTAATGTCCACACATTTGGTGTTCCGGAAATTAAAACATAGACCTTATTATCGTCATTTGTGTCGTACCATACTGAACCTACAGCATTTGTTACAGCTGGAGCATCATCTTGTCTGAATACATCAGGTTTTCCTGCAACTGTAGACGTTAATGTGTTCACTGATGTCGTTGTAGCAAACCTATCTGATGCTGTAGTAGTGATTACATCATTAGCAAACGCTTCAGACAGCGAGGTTAAGTTACCACTTGCATCGAAAGTACCGAAACTAGAGCCTAAATTAGTTACATAAGCTGATTCTGCGAATTTAGCGTTGTTAGTTGTTGTAAATACTTGGTTAGCGAAGCTCTGTGACAAGCTAGTTAAGTTACCACTTGAATCAACAGCGCCAAAACTGGATGCTAAGTTCAGTGAATACAAGGTACTTGCTTCTATATCAGAGATATTTACGTCTACTTTTTGACTAATTTGAGCAAAACTGTATAACTGATCGTCTGTTATTTGAAAACTAGCAAAATAACCTGCTAGATCACTTAATTTGTAAGATTTAGTAATAAAGTTGTCAATGCCGTTTATTGTGTTCTGGTATTCGGAACCTACTAATAGATCATTATCATTAGGTGATGTATCTTTAATATATGATGATATTCTAGCCATGTGTTATATTGTTATAGGGTGTAGTTTATTAACCTACCTCTCCTCTTGTGTGTGTTGCTCTGTTATAAGCCGTGGTAGTTCTTGTGATAGAACCACCTGGAGTATGGTGTAAGTCTGAGTCAGATCTCTGTCCGATGCGCTGATTCTCAGCTTTTCTTTTCTTACGCTTAGTAGTCATTGCTGCTGCTTTGTCTCTAGAACGCTTTGCTCTTAGTGCTGCAGGTGATAATCCTTGGGAATTACCCGGTTGTTTTCTTGCCATAGTGTAATAATCACTTAAAAGAGTGGTTTATTAAAAGTGTGACATAAGCCTGTTACTATATATACTTTAACAGCTAGTGTCACTGTTTTGAAAAGTGTTATAAATAGAGGAGTATAGTGTTGCCCCTACTCCCCTCGTACCGGTGCTGTAACGCAAACCGAAATGATTTGACCGGGCCCCACCTGTTTATGACGTTTCGCCATGAAGTTTTTGGGTTTTACCTGTTCACACATGTTACAACAACTAACTTTTGTATACATTTGTAATATTATATTGTCGTTTTTATTACAGACTCACTACGACACTATATGGATAATATAAATGTAAGTAATTAAGTAATTTAATTCAACAGTGAGAGACAGTGTGGTATACATACTAACAATTAATAATCACTAAACAAATATACTACTTTTAATTACAAACAGAATACGAATAAAAATGGATAATACTAATGTAACTAATAATAATAAATAATAATAATATGAGTAATTTAAAATCAAAAAGATTTGTCATCAGACAGTCACTAATCGGAAAAAATGTAACAGTAGAATTTACTAACAAAAAAGGTGTCACGCACACTTACAATCATGATAAAGCGTACAATATCATGAAAGCAAACTTAGAAAAAATGGCTTGCTTCATAAAGTACAAATCATACACTGCAACTAATAATATTCCAGTAGTGTTAAGAAATGTAGACATAGCATAGCTAACTACCACTTTAAGTTCCACTTGTTTCTATAAGTATAAAAATGCGAATGAGTAAATGACATAATGGTTTATGTGAGTTCGATTCTCACCATGTCAA
>Ga0208970_1000227_pt1 | contig 20523 bp, 18 predicted proteins | sample AOAMet2_C49A8_35_2_FD_188078 | JGI IMG/M metagenome (GOLD analysis project Ga0208970, IMG submission 188078) | Ammonia-oxidizing marine microbial communities from Monterey Bay, California, USA - C0912_C49A8_35 (SPAdes) | ecosystem: Environmental > Aquatic > Marine > Intertidal zone | place...
CCAGACCAATTCCTCCGTTTCCGATTATTACCTCTAATTCAGCTACTGGATGAATAAAAAACCCATCAACACCTGCTGACCTTGTGATCATTACATTCCACCAATCAGAAAACGGGACAGTTGTAACTGTTGCTCCAAGATCTATTAGCGCCTCAACTTTCACTTTTGCGGCAGTATCTGGAACAATAACGTGAACAGGCAATCCTCTATTTTGCGCAGCCTTTGCAACACCTTGTCCAAAATTACCTGCACTTGCTGTTACCACTCCCTTTAATAAATCTTCATCACTAGCGGTCTCAATGGCGTTTGCTCCAGCCCTTATTTTAAATGAGCCGAGTTCTTGTAAGCACTCCGCCTTGAGCGCTAATTGTCGGTCAGGAAGATTATAAGGTAATAAAGGGGTTACTATAACATCCTTTGAAATCTTTTCAGCTGCTTGCTCAAAATCTCTCAAAGTGAGCTTGAAAGCTGCGTCTGCAATAGATTTTTTTTGCATTTAAACGTCCCAACATAAAATTTATGTTTATGATATTCTAGGTAAATCAAATTAAAGTCTATTTATTTAAATATGATTTGGCCAAAAAAAATGCCCGCCAAAGCGGGCATTTTGTTCATAATTTTAGTCAGATTTACTTTGCTGTTTTTCTTGACGATGTTGCAGCAGACCAAATCATAAGCCCAAATGCTATTTTATTTATGAAATCTGCAATATTATAAATACCATTCAGAGCCGCATCGTTTACGCCCTCTGTTGCATAACCATAAATGTATCCTAGTGGGTAAATTGACCACCCAACTAACACAATAAGTCTCATAGCTTTAAACGCAGATTGAACACCCTCTGGAGCCTCGGATAATTTCTCCTGAGCATCGCCTGCAAAAATTGCCCAAATAATATAGATCCATCCGGCCATTCCTATTGCAAATGCTAACCAAACATTCATAGCACCAATTTCGCCTAGATACCCAAAAATCAACATTACTAATGAGGCACCTAAAAGCTTCCAGAACACATTACCTGCAACTGCTCCCACTGCTGCCAAAATCAAATAAAATTCGATGATTTGTAGCGGAACAGTAATAATCCAATCGACGTATCTAAATACAGTAGGAGAAGCTCCTGTTTCTACCCACACACTACGCATGTAGAAATAATGAACAGCAGCTACTAAAGTTACCAATCCAGCAACTGTCAATGAAGTACTCCATCCTCCTTCTGCCTTATTCGCCTCCATAAAGAAGAATACTGTTGCAGCTACCATTGCAATCGATACAATCCAAAAACTTATACCTACGTAATCGCTCTCACTTAAGTTCGTACCAGCCGATGCCATCATTGGCACTAGCATTAGAATAAAAGCTGGAATTACAAACTTTCCAACCTTATTAATTAAATTAGTCATTTTTATTTCTCCAATTAACCCTAAATTTATTTGGCTCGCCATTGGCTAGCTATTTTTTTTTGATTTGTTGTTAAAATTAACAACTTAAAAATAATAAGACCTTATTAATAGCAGATCTAATGACTGTAATCTTTAACGTAGCGTCAATTAGTAAAGAAATCTTTACCTAAGGTTACTCCAGCCAATTTTAAGCCTAAATATTGTTGTTATTAAGCAACCAAAGCTAAAAATGTATGCAATTATTGGGAAATAATTTGGTAGTAGACACATTAAAACTAAGAATACAATTGTCTCAGTTCCTTCAACTAACCCCTCTAAATAATAAAAACCCTTTTTACTAAACTTTTTTGATACAATATTTTCTCTTTCCGCCATTATAGAAAATGCAAAAAAGGTTGAGCCTGTTCCAAAAAAGGAAAACAATAATATCACAGCTGGTAAAGAATTTTCTAAAGGATTAAGGAAAGCGAAAGCTACAGGTATTGAACCATAAAAAATAAAATCTAGCGAAATATCGAGAAATGCACCCTTATTAGTTATTTTGTTGAGGCGAGCAATAATCCCATCTAACCCATCACATATTCTATTTATACAAATCAATAAAATTGCGACCGTAAAATATTCAGCTATTATTAAAGGAACTGCTAATAATCCTATGAAAAAGCCAATAGTGGTTACGGTATTCGCACTTATTCTTTTGCTATTCAAATAATCAGCGACTGGATTTAAAAAACCACCCGCGATAGGAAGTAGTTTACTATCAACCATTACTTCATCTCAAACCCTTGAGACATTAAAAAAGCTCTCATATGAGGCCGAGCCTGTGAACTAAGCAGGCCGCTCATTTGCTCACTCCAACTATGTGACTTATTATTACCTGACCTCTCAGCATAATATTTACGTATAATCTCGTCATAACTATCTATCTGCTCTTCCTCATCATTTGAGTCATACACATTTTCTTTTACTATTACCGACAAAGGGAGCCTAGGCTTAACTTCAGGATTCTCAGCCGGATAACCAATACAGAGACCAAAAACTGGATATACGTTCTGGGGCAAATTTAATAAGTTAGTGGCTAACGTGGGATCATTTCTGATGGCACCAATATAACATATTCCCAGATCCTGTGACTCCGCTGCAACTACAACATTTTGAGCGTATAATGCGGTATCAACTGTTGCTATGATAAACTGTTCGGTAAAACCCTCTGTTGGTGAAGTTCCGTGTTTGTAACAACAGCGCGTAGAGCGATTCAAATCAGCACAAAAAACTAAAAACTCTGGCGCTGAAATAATTTGAGATTGACCACCTGCTAATTTTGAAAATTGTTTACGTTTATTTCTATCTGTAACCCTAATAATTGTTACTCCCTGCAAAAAACTTGAACTAGCCGCTGCCTGACCAGCCAAAATGAGTTGATCAAGCAAATCATTATCAATTTTTTGTTCAGTAAATTTTCTTATTGACCGGTGGGCGATTAAGCTATCAATTGTAGTATTCATATTAATTTTTCCTTTTTTCAATTTTGGTGATTATTTAAAATTGAAGTTTGAACCCATGATATAAAAATTAAGTAAAATGTTGGTGATCCCAGCAGGATTCGAACCTGCGACCCCCAGATTAGGAATCTGGTGCTCTATCCTGCTGAGCTATGGGACCAATTTTTTCAAGACACTAAACCTTTAGATCCTAAATCGAGAAACCGCTGACGCCTATGATCAATTAACTCTGTCCTTCCAAATGATTGTAGATCTAAGAGTTCTCTGGAAATTGCATCTCCAACAGCTTTTATTGTTTTTCCTTTATCTCGCTGAGCACCCCCATTAGGCTCTTCTACAATTTTATCACATACTCCTAGCTTGAAAAGATCTTGGGCTGTAAGACGAAGTGCTTCTGCAGCCTCGCGCATTTTTTCTGCATCTTTCCATAATATAGACGCACACCCTTCAGGTGAAATTACGGAGTAAATGGAGTGTTGTAACATCAAAACACGATTTGCTGTCGCAAAAGCAACCGCTCCGCCTGAACCACCTTCTCCGATAATAACTGAAATTAATGGCACGCCAATTTGAAGACATTTCTCAGTGGAGCGGGCAATCGCCTCAGATTGGCCACGCTCTTCTGCACCTTTACCAGGATATGCACCAGGAGTATCTACCAAAGTAATTACTGGTAAATTGAATCTATCTGCTAAGTCCATCAACCTAATCGCTTTTCGGTATCCTTCGGGTCTTGCCATTCCGAAATTACGTTCAATTCTAGATTTAGTATCGAACCCTTTCTCTTGGCCCAGTACAACCACGGGTTGATCATTAAAACGACATATACCCCCCATGACTGCATGATCATCAGCAAAGTTTCTATCGCCACTAAGTGGTGTGTATTCTTGAAAGAGAATATCAATATAATCACGACAATGTGGTCGGTCTGGGTGTCTAGCAACTTGACATTTTCGCCATGGCGTCAAGTTCTTATATAAATTCTCAAGAAGAGAGGAGGCTTTCTTATCTAAGGCAGCCGCTTCTTTTTCGACATCCATTCCTTCGGCATTCTTGGCTAAAGCTCTTAATTCCTCAGCTTTGCCTTCAATTTCTGCTAATGGTTTCTCAAATTCCAAGTAATTTTGCATCTTTAACTGCCTTTAAAAGACTTTTTAAAATATTGTATTAACAAATAAAATGAATGTAACAGTTTACTCTAACATTAACTCAGATTGTCGTACAATGACTTCCGCTTGCTTGATTGAGGCAATGTCAACAAGACGCCCTTTATAAACTGTTGCACCCTCACCACTATTTTTAGCACTCTCCATCGCCAGTAAAATTTCTCGCGCCTCAGCTACAGCCTCTTTAGAAGGTGTAAATACTTCATTAGCCAAATCTATTTGCTTTGGATGAATAGCCCATTTTCCAACCATTCCCAAAGTTGCTGATCTCAACGCCTGCGCCTTAAAACCGGCATCATCAGAAAAATCGCCGAAAGGCCCGTCAACTGGCAATAATCCATTGGCTCTACAGGCAGCAACAATCGAAGTTGTAACGGTGTGCCAAGGATCAGGAAAATGGATCGCGCGATCACTTTCAACTTCACCATTTTCAATCATATAATAATTAGTTTGCGTTCCACCAATTCCAGTTGTTTGCATTCCCATCGATGCTGCAAAATCTGCTGCACCCAATGAAAGCGATTGCAATCTTGAACTGGAAGCAGCTATTTCATTTACGTTAACTAAACCGGCTGCCGTCTCAATAATTGCTTCAAAATTTATTCTATTTGAAATCATTTTCGAAGACTCAATACTTGTCACTAGGGCATCAACAGCATAAATATCCTTAGCGTTTCCTGCCTTAGGAATCATAATCTGATCAAGACGGCCATTAGTTTGCTCAATTAAATCAACAACATCACGATACCAATAAGGAGTATCAAGTCCATTAATTCGTACTGATAAAGTTTTTTTTCCCCAATCAATTTCATTTATCGCCTCAACTGCGTTGGAGCGTGCCTTTTCTTTATCACTTGGCGCAACACTGTCTTCGAGATCAATATTAATTACATCTGCTTTTGATCCAGCCATCTTCTCAAAAAGTGCTTTTCTGGAAGCAGGTCCAAATAACTGACACCTGTTTGGCCTTGCGGGAGGGGTCGGTTGCAAATGAAAACTCATATAGCTCTCCAATAACTAAATGTTTTAATTATTTGTGATATATCTTTGTGGTCTTAGTCGCAACCATTGCTTCGAAAGAATTAGACCTTAAAGTTATTTGGTGAGCCCTACAGGATTCGAACCTGTGACCCACTGATTAAAAGTCAGTTGCTCTACCAACTGAGCTAAGGGCCCACACAATGAGGTTACGTAGCGTTGACATAATGTTTGGTCAAGTGAAAATCAGTATATTAAATAATAAGTTGGTTATTTAACTGATATATCAAAATGTTTATCAAATTGCAGTATCATTAAAAATTTGATAAATATCTGGTGATAAAGAAACTTTTGCAGCAATAACAGTGTCTAATTTTCAGAAATTCTCTAATTTGTTCCAAACTTAAAGTTAAGAGGTAATAAAAGTGAACGAACTTCCATTTTTAAAAATGCATGGCCTTGGTAATGATTTTGTAATTATTGACCAACGTAAATTGCAAATAAATTTGAATAAAGAGTTGATCTGCCGAATTGCCAACCGACAAAGAGGCGTTGGATGTGATCAAGTTGCTATCATTTTAAAAAACCCACAAACAGATGCAGAATTAGTTTTTTTTAACTCTGATGGATCGACGTCTACAACTTGTGGAAATGCCACTCGTTGTATAGCCAGGCATTTGATGCAGGACTTACATAAAAGTAAATTAACCCTGACCACTGGTAATAAAATACTCACCGCAAAGGATCTTGGACAAGGATTAATATCAGTTAATATGGGGAATCCTGAAATGGAATGGAATAACATACCAATTTCAGAAGAAATTGATACTTTAAAATTGCCAATAGAGGGAAGCCCCACTGCCACGGGTATGGGCAATCCTCATTGTACCTTTTTTGTGGACGATGTTGACCAAATCGATCTTGAGAATCTTGGGCCAAAATTTGAAAACCACCCCCTTTTTCCAGAAAAAACAAATGTGCAGTTTGCAAGTGTACTGGGGTCAAGCCATCTAAGAGCAAGAGTTTGGGAGCGCGGAGTAGGTATTACACTTTCTTCAGGCTCATCTTCATGTGCGGTAGTAGTAGCAGCTGTAAGAAATAATTTAACTAAGAAAAAAGTTGTAGTGGATCTTGACGGCGGCCAACTAGAAATTAATTGGCAATCAGACGGTGTGTGGATGACAGGAGAAACAGCTCATTCATTTAATGGCCATTTAACAGAAGAGTTTTTAAAGATATGAGCATACCAAAGTTTGTCACATTAGGCTGTCGTTTAAATACTTATGAGACCGAAGCAATGCGAGAGCTTGTTAATGATGAGAACTTAAAAAATATAGCAGTGGTTAACACTTGCGCAGTTACGGCTCAAGCTGTTCGAAAATCTAAACAAGAAATTCGAAAAATTCATAGAAAAAACCCAACGACTAAAATTGTGGTAACTGGATGCGCCGCACAAATAGAACCTGAAACGTTCTCAAAAATGTCAGAGGTATCAAACGTTCTAGGGAACATTGAGAAAATGCAAGGGTCGACTTGGCAGAAGCTATCTAAAGAATTAGATTTTATAGGTAGATCTGAAAAAATTCAGGTAGATGATATTATGTCGGCGAAAGAAACAGCAGGGCATTTAATTGATGGATTTGGAACTAGAAGTCGTGCATATGTTCAGGTGCAAAATGGATGTGATCATAGATGCACATTTTGCATTATCCCCTATGGTAGGGGCAACTCAAGATCAGTTGCGGCAGGTACCATAATTGAACAAATCAAACGTTTAGTTGGTAACGGTTTTAAGGAAGTTGTTTTAACTGGTGTTGATTTAACGAGTTGGGGTTCGGACTTACCTGCTAAACCAAAATTAGGAGATCTCGTAGTAAAAATTTTAAAACTTGTACCAGATTTAGCAAGGCTAAGAATCAGCTCCATCGATAGTATTGAGGTTGATGAGAATTTAATGGGCGCAATAGAAAATGAGGTAAGGCTAATGCCACATTTTCATCTAAGTCTTCAATCAGGAGATAATATGATTTTAAAAAGAATGAAACGGCGCCACCTTAGAGATGATGCCATTTTATTCTGTGAAAAAGTGCGCAAAGTGCGCCCCGAAACTACGTTTGGTGCAGATCTAATTGCTGGCTTCCCAACGGAGACTGATTCTATGTTTGATAATTCAGTAAAACTAGTAGAGGAATGTGGCCTTACATGGTTACATATTTTTCCTTACTCACCTAGAAAGGGTACTCCCGCTTCTCGGATGCCGCAAGTAAATGGTATTACGATAAAAGATCGTGCAAAAACACTTAGGCAAATAGGATCTACTCAGGTTTCTAAATATCTAAAATCTCAAGTAGGCAAGTATCATTCTATTTTAATGGAAAGTGAAACTATAGGTCGGACAGAACAATTTGCAGAAGTTCAATTTGAAAAGCCACAAATGGCTGGATCTATAACTTTTGCCAAAATTCAAAGCCTAAGCAACAATAAATTAATCGTGTAAATTTATCCTCAAAGGATCTTGGTTTGCCACACACAATTCTTTATTCATTTAGACGTTGCCCTTATGCAATGAGGGCTCGTCTTGCACTCTATAGTGCGCAAATAGAGCACGAACACAGAGAAATTCTTCTTAAAGATAAACATCCTACTTTTCTTAAAATATCTCCTAAAGGGACGGTTCCTGTACTTGTTACTAAAGCCGGTGATTTAATTGAAGAAAGTATGGACATAATGAAATGGGCATTAGATAACAACGACCCAGAGCATTTACTAAGTACCAGTAGTGACACTTATTTCAATTCATTTATTTCAATAGTTGATAACAATTTTAAGATACATCTTGATGGGTATAAGTATTCTAGAGACGATGATAACAATAAAATAAAATACAGAGATGAAGCTTGTAAGTTTCTCAATGAACTAAATTTAAAACTCGCAAAAAATAACTGGCTAATGGCTAATGATCCAAAAATCTGCGATCTAGCTATTTTACCTTTCATCAGGCAGTTTGCTAATGTTGATAATAATTGGTTTAGCAACCAACCTTGGCCAAATATTCATAGATGGCTGAATTCGTTTTTGGAAAGTAATCGATTTTTATCTATAATGTACAAATATAAAAAATGGGAAATAGGGCACTCGCCCATCTATATAAACAAATTCAGTCTTTAAAAGGTGTATCAGATATCTTGCCATTATAAACAGCTTCATTTGGCACATGTACATTAACTGGTTGACCTTTCTCCCAGAACTTATGGTTTATCATCGAGAGCCCAATATTTGATTTAAATCTTGGTGACCATATAGCAGATGTAATAGCGCCAACTTGCTTTTCACCGACAGTGACTGGCCAAGGAACTGAACAGGTTGGACAGGGATCACCATCAAAAATAATGCCTTTTATTTTTTGTTTAACTCCAGATTTTGCAATTTCTTGGAGCTTTTCCCGGCCAATAAAATCAATTGAGCCATCTAATGTGCAATACTTTTCCAAGCCTATTTCTAGAGGATTATTAGCAATAGTCATCTCATTTCCGTAGCTAAATAATCCACCCTCTATACGTTCGATTAAGTTGGGACATCCTGGTAGAATATTTGAGTTTTTTCCTGCTTCCCAAATGGTATTCCATAATTTTTTTCCAAGGTGAGCACCTTTTAGATAAATTTCAAAGCCTCCTTGTCTAGAATAACCTGACCTTGCGATCAATTGTTTGGTGCCACAAAAATTTATCCAACCAAACCTAAAGAACCCAATTTTGCTGACATCAGATCCAAATATCTGAACAAGTAATTTTTCAGCTTTTGGGCCCTGAACAGCAAGGGGAAATACTTCTGGTTCTTTTACAGATACATCAAATCCTTTTCCTATTGCTAAACCCTTAGCGTAAAGCAAGACATCTGAATCTGCTATCGATAGCCAAAAATGATTTTCAGCTAACTTTAGAAGAACTGGGTCATTTATTAAGCCAGCATCAGAGTCTATTATTGGAACATACATGCACTGGCCAATATCGCATTTAGAAATATCCCTTGGAGTCATTAGTTGAACTAACTTACTAGCATCTATCCCACTTATCTCTACCTGCCTCTGACAAGAGACATCCCAAATCTGTACATGTCTTCTCAAGTGCCAATAATCTTCTTCAACAGTTGGCTGGAAAGCTTTAGGTAAAAGCATATGATTTACAACTGAAAAACCTCGGACACCTAACTTTTCTACACTATCTGTATATGGTGTACGGCGAATTCGCCGTGACATATTAAGACCATCTGACACTAACTAGACCACCAAGTTGAATATGAATTTGGGTTTATTATGATAGGCATATGATAATTACCTTTTGGATCTGGCATTCTGAATCTTAAAACTATCTGATCCATAATTTGATCAAAGCCTCTATGAGACCAATATTGTCCAGTTTCAAATGTTAACTCATAAATCGATGACGGGTTTATTTTACTGGGCTCAATTTCTTGCTTAAGACGGCCGCCATCATCCATTTTTGCTTCAAAAATAGTTTGTCCACCAACTTCAATCAATTTAACCTTTATGGCACCCGCATGTGATCCGTCAGTTCCATTTAAAGTATGAGAGGTTAAAGTAGCCATTACTCTATCGACGCCTTATCGCGTTTATCAGATGTAGCGGCCACAATAGGACTAATTACGCCTTTACATTTAACGTTTATACAGGCCGTCTTTCCAGACTTCATTGCTCTTCGTAAGGCTGGGCCAATATCTTCTCTTTTAGTAACTAATTCCCCATACCCGCCAAGACCCTCAAACATCGTATGAAAAGGAATATCCCTAAAATCAGTTGCAAAGTGTTTTCCATTTGCAAACAACCTCTCTTGTTGCTGACTAATACAATCCAATCCACCATTATTATCTATGACAACCGTTATTGGCAGACCTTCTTGAAATGCTGCTTCTATTGAAAGACCACCTGACAAAAATGCACCATCACCACTTATAACAACAACATTTTGATCTGGATTTAAGTTCTTTGCAGAAACTCCAAAACTCACACCAACGCCTAGCAGAGAATAATTCCCAGGATGCATAATGCCTCCGAGTTTTTGACCGTACCAGCCTGCTATATTAACAGCTATTTCAGACCAGAAGTGCGTATTTCCCCCATCGAAAACAAGCCAATCTTTCTCACCTAACTCTTTTTGAACGTCAAGGCTAAGTTGTAATGGATGAATACGCGCATCCTTTTCGGTCTCTTCTGCAATATGCTTGCTCCATTCTGCAACCCACTGCGCTCTTCTATTTTTTTGTAAGTCAAACCAATTAACCCAGGTCTGTTCTATTTTTATCAACTCATTAAGAAATGCTCCTGGATCAGATAATAAAATTTCATCAGCAGCACGGTTATAATCTAATTCCTCATGGCTTCCATTGACACAAATTAAATTTGTTGTAACTGGAAAAAAAGGAGCATTACCAAAGTTCATTTGATTATCTAAACGAGCCCCAATCATTAAAATAAGATCACTTTCGTTGATGGCCTGCTTAGACGGATGATATTGGTGAAAATCTGCTAGTCCCATATAAGCTTCGTTTTCTTCCCCTAATAGTTTCTGGTGATAAGGGACATTGAAAATGGGTATTTTTAATTTATTTCCAGCCTGCTCTAAAAAACTTTCAGCACCAGACCACCAAATCCCGTGCCCTCCAATAATTACTGGCCTTTCAGCATTCTTTACCATTTTAATTACTTTTGATAATGAAGATGGATCTGGCCAAGCTCTTGGCAAGGTTTTAGGACTTCTATCGAATGGTCGCTCATTTAATCCAGCATCTACATCATAACTTGAAAACATGATATCCACTGGAAGACTTAAATGCACTGGGCCAGGATAGCCTGTAGTTGCTGCTGTCCAGGCCCTATCAACAAATTCACTTATTCTTTCTCCATCAGTTATACTTACAGAATACTTAGTTAAAGGCGCAGCAATCGAAACATCATCTATTTCTTTAAAGCCTCCAGATCCTTGTCGCTTTTGCGTAGAAGATCCTGTTATAAAAATAACGGGCGTTCTCTCACCCCAAGCCTCTAACATCGCTGGAACTGCATTCGCAAACCCTTCTGGACCAACAAGGCAAATTGAGGGCTTTCGTGTAATTCTGGAATGTCCATCAGCTAAATGTCCAGCCACCTGCTCATGGGGACAGTTTATGACAGGCATCTGACATTCCATCATACCCTCTAAAGCAGGATTACAAAATCCACCTGCAAGTGTAAAAACATGATCAATACCTTTTTCTTTTAATGCTCGGGCTAACAAAGCACCGCCTCTAATTTTTTCTTTATTCATCCTTGGTCTCCAAAAAGCACCGAACTATTAATATCTTTTGTGCTATTAAGTCCTATTTGCGCCATAACAACACTTATATCCTCATAAATGATAGAAATAAATTTCTCCAAACCAGGTTTACCAGCTGCTGCCAAGGAATGTAAAATTGGCCTGCCTAAAAAGGTAAAATTTGCACCAGAAGCCAAAGCTTTAACAACATCACTGCCGTCTCTTATTCCACTATCAAACGCAATTGGAAATTCAGACCCTAAAGCTGCGCGAATGTTGGGTAAAGCGTCGATTGCTGCTGGAGCACCATCAAGTTGCCTACCCCCATGATTGGAAACCCAAATTGCATCCATACCAGAACTTTTTACTCTCTTTGCATCTTCTACTGATAGCACCCCTTTGACAATAATTTTACCGTTCCATTTATCTCTAAGCTTATCTAAAAAGTCCCATGTAGCACCAACCCTAAGTGCTTTCCTATCAAAGCGGTCTTCACTTTCATTTATTAATACAGGCTTTGGTATGCCTGATGCTATCGTTTTTAATGACCATAAGGGGTGAGTAGACAAATCAATAAATTGCTTTAATCCCATCTTAAAAGGTACTTGAAATCCATTTCTTAATTCTCTCATCCTGCGTGAACCTTGGGGAACATCAACAGTTAAGATTAATGTTTTACACCCAGCATTTTGAGCTTTTTTTACGAGCTCAAGTCCACTATCCACACCGGCAAACACATATAGTTGAAACCAAGTATTATCTTCACTTATGCGATAGACTTTCTCTAAACTTGTTGATGTTGCTGTTGATAAGCCATGAGGTAAATTTCTATTTTTTGCCACTTCAGCCATTATTAAGTCAGCATTGGGACAGGCTAAATTACACATTCCCATTGGTGCAATGCCAAACGGCTGGTCAAACCGTTGTCCCAAAAATTCTGTTTCAAGGCTACGCTTGCTGACATCTCTTAAAGATCTTGGTAGTAATCTAATTTCATCAAACGATCTTAAATTTCTTTCCAACGCTATTTCGCGTCCAGTGGCACCTTCGATAAAATCATAGATTAAATTAGGTAATCTTTTTTTGGAAAGCCACCTAACGTCATTAGAATCAAAAATCTTATCAATATTTGCCATTAATTTGTTAGATAGATCAAAAATCTTGTAATAAAAAGAGTAAGTGGCTCAATGATTGCACAAGATGCAAAAATTCATTACGTAATTTGTAAACTAATCTATCACAGATAACTTTAAGGAAAAATATTTTTGGTAAACTATAAAACTCAAGTTGCTATTATTGGAGGTGGTCCATCAGGCTTACTTTTAAGCCATATTTTATATATTAACGGAATAGATAGCATAGTAATTGAGCGGCAAAGTAAAAACCATGTCTTAAGCAGAATAAGAGCGGGCGTTTTAGAGGCTGGTACTGTTCAACTTCTTCGAGATATCGGATTAGGCGATAGAATGAACAAAGAAGGAATGCCCCATGATGGCACCAGCATTACATGGGAGGGAAAGCCCAGCCTTTTTATTGATGTTAAAAAGTATACTGGCAAAAGTTTTATGGCTTATGGTCAAACTTCAATAACAGAAGACCTCTATAAACAAAGGGAACTAGATAATGGTCAAATATTTTGTGAGGCTTCTGAAGTAAACATCGGTAAACTGCGCGATAAAAATCCTGAAGTTACTTTCCTACATAATGGTAAAAAACAAACAGTAATTTGTGATTATATTGCTGGATGCGATGGGTTTCATGGTGTTTCACGACATGCAATTCCTCAAAATCACCAAAGGTCATTTCAAAGAAACTATCCTTTCGGTTGGTTAGGTATTATGGCTGAGGTACCACCTTACAAAGATGTATTATACGGTTATCATAGCGAAGGTTTTGCGCTAGCATCTCAGAGAAACCCAATGCTAAGTAGATTTTATATTCAAGTAGATATAAAGGACAAAATAGAAGATTGGTCCGATGACCGTTTCTGGGAGGCGTTATTAAAGCGACTACCCGAACACGTAACTAGAAATATCAAAACTGGCCCCTCGATCGAAAAGTCAATTGCTCCTTTAAGAAGTTTTGTATCAGAACCAATGCAATATCATAATTTATTTTTAGCCGGTGATAGTGCTCATGTTGTTCCGCCAACTGGTGCAAAAGGTTTAAATTTGGCAGTTTCTGATATCTATTATTTAAGCAGAGCTATTGTTGAAGCTTACAAAAGTTCAAATACAAGTCATTTAGAAAACTATTCTAAAATTGCCTTATCAAGAGTTTGGAGCGCGATAAACTTAAGCTGGCGATTAACTAAAATGTTACATGTTTTTCCTGGTGAAGATCCATTTGATCAGCAGTTAAGGCAATCTGATTATGACCTCTTACTTAAATCTGAGGCGCTACAACAAGCGTTGGCAGCTCAATATATAGGTCTTCCCTTCGATCTTTAGTATTTATTGATGTTATTTTTCGGCATTATGGATCAATAATTAAGTGTAAAACCAAGATAATTTTGTAATTATTTTTTTATTGATTGGGTTATTATAAGAAAAATAAGTCATATTATTCCAAAAATCCCTTTAACTATCAATCTAAACGCAATTAATGTAACCAACCACTTAAATACATTTCTAAATGTTATTTCAGAGATTCTATTTGTCACCTTTTTGCCAATCCAAGTTCCTATGAAACCTGCTATAGTAGCGCCTAATATGTGTGGTATATATGCAAAATAATCAAATCCATAGCTTGAAAACCCAACAATTTTAAAAATATCCATAGACAGCATGCAAGCCGCGAGTGTGCCTGTAATTTGTAATTTAACTAATTCAGTGCGTAATATAGCTGGTTGTAAAAATGCTCCAACACCAAAAACTGTTGCCACAAATGAATGAATCATCCCAACAAAAATGAAGATTTTTGAGGAACCGACTGGTAGTTTAAAGCTTCCTGCCCAAATTAAAACTATAAGTAAGCAACCAATTATTAATGACAATAAAGCTTCTGGTATCATAATAAATATATTAACGCCCAGAAAAACACCCACACTTGAGCCGATAAAAACGGCAAGAACAATGTGCCAATAGACGTGTTTCCAAAAAAAGAATACTCGAGCAACTAAAGACGCAAATGCTAAAAGTGGCATTAAAGGAACAGCTACTGTCATAGGAAAAACTGCAGATCCAGAAGCTAACAAGATATAGACTCCTCCTGTTGCAAAAGCAGCGTTAACAAATGCTGCAATTAAACTACCAAAAGTTATTATCACCACTGATAAATCTATCAGCATACTATACCACTTCGAGTGGCTGAGAATGGTTCAGTATCTAGGTTTGATTGTTTAGATAAAATCATTTCAGAAATAATTTTTCCTGTTTTAGGCCCAGCAGTAAGACCTATATGCTGATGCCCATAAGCTAACCAAACATTTGGTGCATTTGGAGAAACCCCAATTACAGGCAAACTATCTGAGGTCGAAGGCCTATGCCCCATCCAGCGTTTGATATGACTGTAAGTTAACTCCGGAAATAGTTTCTTCACTTTTTTTTCTAATAATTGAAATGGCTTGTTGCTTTCAGCTGCCGCTAGTCCGCCAAATTCTACTAGCCCTGCACACCTTAACCTGCCAAGCATTGAGCTTATAATAAAGCCTCCATCAGAAACAACTATTGGTGACTTTAATTCAATGTTTGGTTCGTAATATTCAATATGGTAACCTCGCTCAGCTTCTAAAGGAATTTTTACTCCAAGTTTTTTGGTTAATTTTCCTGACCAAGCCCCAGCAGTTATCACCACTTTATCTGAAAATAAATCGCCTTGATTTGTTTTCAATCCAGCAACATTTTTACTGTCATCTAATATGAAATCCTGAACCTCCGACTTAATTACTTTACCCCCATTATCGACAAAACTTTTACACAGATCATTAATATACATTCCCGGATCTTTGATATAACCATGGTTCAAACATCTTATGCCAAACCCAAATTTATTTATTAAAGATGGATCATAATTTATCAATTCCTCATAGCTTAGTTCAACTGATTTGTGTCCATTTGACCGTTTAATTTCCCAAGAAGAACTATTATTTAAATAAGCTGTTTTATTTTTATACCCAAAGATTAAATCTGCTTTGGTAATGTATTTCTCAGCATCTGTTCCAGCAGCGATCAGTAAATGCTGTTCAATACTGTCATACAAAAGATAACTTAACGATTTAGAGATTTTTGAGACAGCATTTTCGTTGGAATTTTTTAAATATTTGTACAAGAAGGGTGCAAATTTTGGTAAATATGTCCATTTCAAAAATAGTGGTTGGTTTTTATTAAACAGCATACCCAAGGCCTTGAACAAAATACCTGGAGTAGGGACCGGTATAATTGATGCAGACGCTAAAATGCCAGCATTTCCATAAGATGTTTCACAAGCTGGTCCTTTCCGATCTATCAAGGTCACAGTTAGTCCAGCCTTTTGCAACCAAATTGCTGAAGAAACACCAACGATGCCCGCACCTACTATTAATACATCAGATTTTTTATCCATTGTTTTCCCATCAGTATCCATACAATTCATTACAACTAAAAATGCTATTAATTAATAGCACAAGCCACACATATTTCTAAACTGATCTGAATTTATTCTATATGACATTTTTTGGTCTATTTTTGGTATATAAAAAAACATTTTGGATTATAACTGGTATGATGTATAGATGTATCATTATATTAGAATATTTACAAAATTTAATAATCAAAACTAGGGAGGGAGATATGGAAGAACAATTGGCTGCTTTGGTTGCACAAGTTGCTGCGCTTGAAGCCAAGGCAAATACTACCAATACTATGTTTGCAGAAACCTACTATTATTTAACAATTCCACTAATGATCATTATTCATGCTGGATTTTTAGCTTATGAAATGGGGGCAAGTCGATTAAAGAATGCTTTAGCCTCTGGTGTTAAAAATATGCTTGCATTTGCATTCATGGTGCCTACGTTTTATTACTTTGGCTGGTGGGTTTATTGGGCTTTTCCTACTGGAATTACATTAAGTGAAGGACCAAACGCTATATCTGGATTAGCATATGCTAATGCTATAGCTCTACCATGGGTCGAGTATATGGGGCCAAATATAGCAGATAATGCGTCAGGCGTTTTCTGGGGCGCATTCACATTATTTGCTGCTACCACTGCATCAATTATGTCTGGATCAGTTATTGAACGCATTCAAGTCGTTGGCTTTGTTATATTAGCGATAGTTCTTGGTTCTTTTGCGTGGGTTATTGCTGCTGCTTGGGGATGGCATGCCGATGGTTGGCTTGTCACACGGTTTGGCGTGCACGACTTTGGTGCTGCTGGACTAGTTCACGCCGTAGCAGGCTTCTTCGCTCTCGGCGTTTTAATGAACCTTGGGCCACGCATTGGAAAGTTTAATAAAGACGGTTCAGCCAATCATATCGCTCCTCATAACTTACCGTTCACTGTGACGGGTCTAATGCTAATTATTGTTGGGTTTTGGGGTTTTTTGATGGCATGTCTCATAGTTCCAGGAGAGGCTTGGAGTTGGTATGGTGATAAATTTGCTACAATTTACGGTACACCAATAACACTATCAGCGTTGTCTTTTAACATTTTAATGGGAATATCTGGTGGAATAATTGGTGCTTGGGCCATCACAAAAGATCCTTTTTGGATGATGTCTGGAGCCCTTGCAGGAATCATTGCCGTCGCCTCTGGATTGGATCTTTATTGGCCTCCATTAGCCTTCGTCATAGCCTTCTCAGCAGGTTGCATTTTAAAGCCATGCGCGACTTGGTTGGAAAATCGTGGTATTGATGATGCCGTTGGAGCAGTAACTGTACACGGCACAATTGGCCTTTACGGGGTGGTTATGCTTGGCATCTGGGCATCTGGCTATCCTGCTGCTCAAGGTGAAGGCGCAGCAAGTATAACTCTTTATGGCCAGATAATTGGTGCAGTTGTATTTTTCTTGGTCGGATTTGTGCCAGGATGGATCGTCTCTAAAATTCTATCTGCTTTGGGTTTATTACGGGTCTCACCAGAGGCTGAAGAGGCAGGCTTAGATATGACAAAAGTACCATCGCAAGCATATCCTGAAGGTATAACTCAATCATCCACACCAATTGAACAATAGGAGGAACTAAAATGGGTTCTCAATTTACTGACTGGGCACAAGCAACAGGTCCTATGTACATGGGCGCTAATGGGATTATGGAGGTTGTTTGGACCTTAATTTCGGTGGCTGTCTGTATCTGGGCTTTAAGTGCTGGAAGCAAACATGAATTGGATGCTTACAAGAAAGTCAAAAAATAATAAACACTGAGAAAAGAGCCAAATACGATATAATTTGGCTCTTTTTACTTTAAAATAACGTTTCTACTAGTTTCTTTGTGTTTTCTTTTGTCATAATTCGTGGGTTACCAGAAACGGAAGGATCACGCATTGCAATATCGGTTATCCTATCAATATCTGGATTACTTACACCAATTTCACTTAAATTTTTTGGGATACCTAAACTCTGATTAAGTTCAATGACAAAGTTCTTAAATCCATCAAACCCATGATCTATACCCAAATAATTAGCTGCATTCGCTATCTGCACTTCAATCTCATTTCGATTAAAATCTAAAATATCTTTCATTATTACTGCATTAGTTGTTCCATGGTGCGTATTATACAAAGCACCTATTGGATGACTAATTGCATGAATTGCTCCTAAACCCTTTTGGAATGCAGTGGCGCCCATCATTGCTGCACTCATCATATGTGCGCGAGCTGTTAAATTATTTGGATTATTAAAGGCCAATAATAAATTTTCTTTTACTAGTCGCATACCTTCCAAAGCAATCCCTTGACCCATTGGATGATAATGAGGAGAACAAAAAGCCTCGACACAATGTGCCAAAGCATCCATTCCTGTTCCACTGGTAATGTTGTTTGGCATCCCAACTGTTAATTCAGGATCTAAAATTACGGCAGAAGGCAAAACTTTAGGATGGTAAATAATTTTCTTTTCATGTGTAATTGAATTTGTGATTACACTTGCTCTACCAACCTCTGATCCCGTGCCAGCTGTAGTTGGAATTGCTATAATTGGAACAATTTTCTCCACAATTGCTCTTTTCCACCAATCACCAATATCTTCAAAATCCCATATTTCTCGTACTTGCCCACACATAAATGCAATCATTTTTCCTAAATCTAAAGCAGAACCGCCACCAAAAGCGATAACGCTGTCATAGTTTCCCTCTCTAAAAACTTGCAACCCATCTTTTAAATTGAGTTCATTTGGATTAGGATCCACATTACTAAATAGTGAATACTCAAATCCATTTTTGACTATGTGATTTAAAGTAACTTTTGTTATATTTTGGCTCATTAAACCTTTGTCAGTAACAAATAGCGGTCTCTTCAAGCCATTACTTTTCAACAAATCTGACAGCTCTTTTACTCTACCATTGCCAAATAATATTTGGGTTGGATAAGACCAGTTTCCAAACAACTCCATATTTCATATCCTCAAAAATAATTTCCTTTAACTCGTTCCTTCATTGGATCAAAATGAGGAAATTTGACAATTTTTGCCTTAAGCCGCTTTTGCAAACCATCCAATTGACCAACTTCTACATCAGCACCTATTTCAGAGTGCGTGATATCTACTCTCGCCAATGCTATAACTTTTCCTAAAATAGGCGATTTCATAGCTGACGTAATCTCTCCTACTTGAGCCTTCCCCACACGAATACAGTCTCCATTAGAAGGCACTTCGCCACCTTCCAAATCAAGGCCAACCAATTTCCTTTGAGGGTTTTCTTTACGCTGTTCAATAGCCTTTCTGCCGACAAAATTATCTGTTTGGGTTTTTAATGGTACAGTAAACCCAATGCCTGCTTCAAAAGGATCAATCTGATCATTAAATTCATAACCTGCAAATATTAGTCCACTTTCAATCCGCAACATATCTAGGGCCTCCAATCCAAGGGGAACCATGTCATATTTTCTGCCCGCTGCCCAAATGGAATCAAATATCTCCACAGCATCTTTTGGATGACAAAAGACCTCATAACCACGCTCACCCGAATAACCGGTCCTACTAACGACAACGCTTGGACCATGAAAATCTCCTAAACGACCTATAGTAAAACGAAACCATTCTAACTCTCTAACAGTGGCTTGTGTGGGTGGTGTCCAAATTACATCTGATAGTATATCGACAGATTTTGGACCCTGGACTGCGACATTATGGTGGTGATCAGTTGAGCTGCGAACCCAAGCATTTAGACCTCGCTCTTGTGCAACTTTACGTATCCATAGCCCACTGTCATCGTTTCCACCAATCCAACGAAAGTTTGTTTCACCAAGACGAAAGACCGTACCATCATCAATCATCCCTCCATGATCATAACAAATAGCAGTATAAACTACCCCACCAACAGATAATTTTTTCATATTTCGAGTTACACAAAATTGCATTAACTCTTCTGCATCTGGCCCCGTAATTTCGTATTTGCGAAGAGGCGATAAATCCATTATTGCAGCTCGTTCACGACATGCCCAATATTCAGCTATGGCACCTTGATTTGTCATTTTATTTGCCAACCAATAACCATTGTATTCAGAAAAATCGCGTGTATGACGAGCAAAACATTCATGAAATGCCGTTTGTTTAGTATTTTCCACATCAGCCTCCGGAGTTTTACGCCAACCAATTGAGCGTTTAAAATCTTCATTTTCTCTATAAGTTCGAACTTGAATATCTGTAGGGTTCCAGCCATTTGCAGGATCAACGTCACATGGACATCCAGTAGAGATACAAACAAGATCTGTTAAAGCTTTTAACATTACATAATCACCGGGCCTAGACCACGGCTCATCCATGCCGATCGCATTCGTTTCATCAAGCATAGTGTTAAAGAAAAAATTGATCGCTGGCCAACCACCTCGGGGTTTAATATTAAATTTCGCAAGATCTATATTCATATTATCTGAGCAATTAACATGCCCTGGGTAACCTAAATCTTCATAATATCGCGCCGTACAAGCAAGTCCAAATGTATCGTGCCTTCCACAAGTATCTTGAACAATTTCAATCAAGGCTTCTTGATCTGACGTCCAGTATTTTGAGAATATCCCTGGCGTAGGATACAA
>Ga0208970_1000237_pt1 | contig 19811 bp, 20 predicted proteins | sample AOAMet2_C49A8_35_2_FD_188078 | JGI IMG/M metagenome (GOLD analysis project Ga0208970, IMG submission 188078) | Ammonia-oxidizing marine microbial communities from Monterey Bay, California, USA - C0912_C49A8_35 (SPAdes) | ecosystem: Environmental > Aquatic > Marine > Intertidal zone | place...
ACCCGTTGGATACGTGACGTCTGGTGGGTGGGGGCCAGTAACAGAAAAAAATATTGCCTTGGGATACATTTTACCAGAGTGTTATGCGGAAAATAATAGCTTTTTAATTGAAATAAAGGGAAAATTGATTCCAGCACAATTATCGATTCAATCCTTGTATGATCCCAAAGGGTTAAGAATGCACTCATGAAAAATCACCTCCTTTTAAATTGGAAATTTCCGATTATTCGAGAAGAAACATGGGTTGGCACCTGAATTATTGAAGCAAATAATTTTCAATATTCAGAAAGAGCAAACCATGCCACGACGTAAAACAACGAAACGACGGATAAATAGCCCCTCAATAAATCAAATTCCTTTTCAGGAGCTTAATAACCCATTTAAACCAATGGAATTAATATCAGCTGATCAAGTTGAATATATTCATAACGCGAGTCTAAAAATTTTAAGCCAAATCGGTATACAAGTGGATAGCCCTGTTGCTTTAAAATTGCTCTCCAGTATTGGTGCTAAAATTAATAAAAGCACTAAAAACGTGAAATTAGACCCTGCTCTAGTAAATGAAATGCTCGATGGCATACCAACAGAATTCACTATTCATGCTCGTAATCCAAAAAAAACAGTCAAGGTTGGCGGAAACTCCATGATATTCGCAACCGTATGTGGCCCTTCATTTGTTTCAGACTTAGACAAAGGGCGAAGAGCTGGTTCACTGGAAGATATGAGGAATTTTGTGAAGTTATCAGCATCACTTAATATCTTCCATCACGAAGGTGGTAGCGGATGTGAACCACTCGATTTACCAGCCGAAACCCGCCATCTAGATATGATGCTAGCCCAAACCACACTTAGTGATAAAGGGTGGCAACCTTGTTGGATGAATACTGCGGAGCGCGCAAGGGATTGTATCGAAATGGCCAAAATTTCTCTTCAACTAAATGATGATGAATTACGAGAGACTCCAGGAATTTTGGGGGGTGTAAATACGAATTCGCCTCTTCTTTTTGATGATGGACAAGCAGAAGCCGTAATAGAGTTCGCTAAAGCTGGACAGCCAGTTCATATAACACCTTTTACTTTAGCAGGTGCCATGAGCCCTGCAACAATTGGAGGATCAATAGTGCAGCAGAATGCAGAAGCATTAGCTGGAATTGTTTTAGGTCAAGCCGCAAGCCGTAATTCTCCAATATTTTATGGTCACTTCACTTCAAATGTTGATATGAAAACAGGATCTCCAGCATTTGGCACACCGGAATATGCACAATCAGTGGTCATATCTGGGCAAATGGCGAGATTCTATAATATTCCAATACGGTCTTCTAACACAACAGCAGCAAATTGTGTTGATGCACAAGCTACTTATGAAAGCGATATGTCAATAAACGCATGTGTACAGGGTCATATAAATGTCATGATGCACGCTGGAGGATGGCTGGAAGGGGGTTTAACTTGCTCATTTGAAAAATTGATACTAGATGCTGAGCTATTACAAATGCAGGCAGCTTTCCTTACTCCCATAGATTTGTCTGAGGACGCTCTAGGATATGAAGCAATAGCTGAAGTTGGAAGTGGTGGTCACTTCTTTGGCACACAACATACCCTGGATCGATACCAAAACGCATTTTATCAACCAATATTATCTGATTGGAGAAATTTTGAAACTTGGAGTGATGCTGGTGCGAAGTCGGCCACTCAGCGCGCTAATCTAATATGGAAAAAGGTACTTAATGATTATCAGAAACCACCAATTGACCAAGCAGTTGAGGAGGAATTAGAGGCTTATGTAGCGCGAAGAAAAGAAACAATACTTGCTAAATAAAATTACGTTTGACACATCCGCGATAAGTATTGAGTAAATTGCCAAAGATTTTTTTCAATGGGATGCAAACAGCCTTTGGGTAAAATCGTTGCTGCTGATCCTTGATTTAAAGCCTGGACTAAAATTTTATCTTCATCATTTGCGATATCCATATAATTAGATAAATCGGCTAGCCATTTTTTATAGTCTTGGGCTTTTATTTCTTTTAGTATTTCTGGAGGTATTGCAACTCCCCAAGTAGCCTTAAACTGCCCCACACCTAGGGGTAAAACAGTAATATACCAGAGAAAGTCAGGCATCAAAGTAATCAATTGACATGGGAATATACAAAAATCCACCATCGTTCGACGCCAGTTGTCTTTTAATCTGTGATTTTTTAGATGTGCTGCTCCACTGCCAGTATCAGCCTCTTGAACGGCTTGATGGTAACAATAATGATCATTAGTTTCGCCACAATAGTAATCTTCAAGAGGTTTTTTGTGCAATGCAAAGGTCTTCTTGTGAGCGATTGGAACATGATAACTTTCAGTAAAATTTTCAATCAAATTTTTCCAATTTGCATCCCAAATCATAGTTTTTCTCATTACTGTTTTATAACAAGACATATCATATCTACCAACAACATTTTCTCGTAATGAGTTCAAACGTGATGTTATACTTTTGGGCTGTATTTTTGAAAGATTCACATAAATAAATCCTTCCCATGATTCTACAAATAACCTTCGAAGGCCATTTTTTGCTTTATCAAAGCCTCTTTTCATCTCCATATATGGAGCCCGAACCAAATCACCACCTATATCGTATGTCCAAGCATGATACGGACAGGTAAATCGTTTAGTATTTCCCTTTTCTTCTTGTAGAAGGCGTGCAAAACGATGAGCGCAAGCATTGATAAATGCTCTAATAGATCCATCTTTTTGACGCACCACAATTACTGATATACCAGCAATTTCCTGAGTCAAAAAATCACCTGCTGCAGACAATTCATCGTTTCGCCCAATACAAATCCATTCTTTCATAAAAATAGATTTCATCTCATGTTTAAAAAATTCTATAGAGTGATTAACTGCTGCAGGAACTGGAACCGCCTTTTCAAAAGTTGTTTCTGCAACTTCCTTCAGTTCAGCCAGAACTTCCCTTAATGACAAATCTGTATGCCCACTAAGACGACCATTATTTTCCATATATTTAGGATAAATATATTTATTTGTGTATGGCAAGTATTTATGTATACAACTTTGAATTAAGAAGATGGAATAATTCAAGACATATTTTTTAGGATATTATAAACATTCTTTATTTATTGGAACCAATCTAAACACAGAATTTAGAGCATAAACCAAATTGCCTTAGGGTATCTTCCGATCTAATCCTCTCACAATATGTCTTTCTTTATCAAAAAATGGTAGATCTACTATCGTGCATGAATGGCATTCTCCACTAGGAAGACGAAGTATTAATTTTCGACCCACCCATTCATCTTGATAATGAAATCTAACATATCCAATGCCCATCCCTAGCGTTGGCGAAGGTACGCCAGCTGTAATTTGTCCAACAACACTATCTCCATCAATAATTTCACTATTAGATGTTGGAGTTGCTCCTTCGCAGGTAAGGCCAAATAACAAAGCACGGGTATCAAGGCCAACTAATGCATCACGGCCCACAAATTCATCCTTATCCATATCCACAAATGCACCTAAACCAGCCTCATAAGGGTTCATAGTTGTATCCATATCTGTTGTATTACCAAGAATACCACCTTCTATTCTTCTAATCGTCATTGCCCGTGTGGAGGAGAATTCAAGGCCATAAGGTTCACCCACTTTAATAAGATGATTCCATAGCGCCACATGATCAGTTTCTGAACCATTTGTGTAAATTTCGAAACCTAACTCGTTAGTAAATCCGGTTCTTGACACATAAAGCAGTTGTCCACCTATTTCAAAATAGCCTGCTTTGAAATAGCCCATTTCCTCATTTATTTTTCCATCTGAAGCATCTCGCATTATATCTATGGAAGCTGGGCCCTGAATTTGCAAAACACGCGAGTGAGGGTCAGAAATTTCAACATCAAATCCACTACTATTTGCTAACAACCATGTTTCAAATGGGCCATCTGCCTGAACATACCAAAATCTGTTTTCTCCAAGCTTAAAGATCACACCATCCATAAAAATTCCACCTTTTGGGGTGCATGCTAACGCATAATACCCCCTGCCCTCCTTCATGCTTGATACTTTACGCGTTAATACTTTTTCTAAAAATGCGACTGAATCAGGGCCCGAAATTTCCACTGGCTTTTCAGGGACATCAAAAATTAACGCTTTTCGCCTTAAAGTCCAATATTTAGCCAAATAGTCCTCACCATTATAAACCGCAAAAAAACGGCCAGCATAAACACCCCGGATCATTCGAGAAGTATCATGACACTCAATAAAAGGAGACTCCTCAAATCTTCGTGCACTAATACCCACAGTATTTTCAAAGTCAGATTCTTCTTGCAAGTTAATCATTCGAATTCCTTTCATTGACTTAAATCTTAACCATTACTCAAGGTATCTTAAATTTAAACAATTTGTTTTGGATATATTGTGAGTAAAACCTATTTAGTTTGATATTACAGACACAATTAAACTGGTCGCAAAAGTTTTACCACTGAATTAGCATCAATCAATAGCAATCGCTGGATTGACGTTACGATACCATTTACTGTTTTATTCATATAAGGACCCTCCTCAAAGAATAAAGGAACATCAATGCAACAACTTCTCATTCAATTTCCAATTAAACCTGAAAAAAAAGAAATTTGGGAATCTCTTCTTTTTTCGGATTTGGGATTGCCATATACGAAAACGATGCCTGGGTTTATTTCAGCCGAACATGGATTTTCACAAGATAAAAGTGGTAAGTTAATTTGGTATCTATGGGAAAAATGGCAAACTAAAGAAGATTATAATCAATATATATTAACTGCACCACGACAGGATGGAAGCGAATTTTCAAATGCTTTAATGCAGTGCCTAGGTGGAGATCCGAGTGAAATATGGGTGGATTTACTTTAAAATTTACTAAACTTTACGGTTATTGCGATTAACTAAATATTTATTACTTTTTAACCACAAATATTTAGTTTTATTACTTCTTAAGAAAAAAATAGACTGTTTTAATATACACAATAACTTTCATACAAACAAAATCTACAAATTTACTCACCATTTTCCGATAGTTGCCCCTCCTTCCATTGGAAGCGCAACGCCATTGATAAATCCAGCATCGCTTGAGGCTAAAAATAAAGTTGCAGCTGCAGCTTCCTCGAGAGTTCCTATTCTCTGGAGTGGGTAGGCTTCATGTTGCCTTCTAATACCCTCTTCCTCGTCACCATTTATTGCGAAGCCAGCTCTAGTCATATCAGTTTCAACAACACCAGGACATAAAGCATTTACTCGTACATCAGGAGCCAATTCCATCGCCATCGCCCTTGTTAAATTTACTACTGCTCCCTTTGAAGCACAATAAGCGGTTGTATAAGGATATCCATTCAACCCAGACTCTGACGCGATATTTACTATCGATCCCTTTACTTTCCGCAAAGCAGGTATTGCCTCTTTGGTACAGAATTGAACACTTTTTATGTTTGCATTCATAACAGAATCCCAAATTTCTTCAGTAGTGTCTTCAATTGAATGTTTTTCAAAAATTCCGGCATTATTTATGAGTATATCTAATCTGCCGTATTGCGCCAAAACTGACTGGACTGCATTTTTACATCCCGACACTTTAGAAACATCACCAGCGGCCGAAATAGAGTTTGGTACATCTTTCATAGCTTCTTCTACCACTCGTTCATCTCGACCATTTAGACCAATTAATGCACCTTCATTAGAGAATGCTTTGGCAATAGCTAATCCGATTCCACGCGTACTCCCAGTAATTAGAACGACCTTGCCATCAAAAAAATTTTTCTTCACCATTATAAATTTAGTCCCCTTTCTACTCAAAAGAACGTTTTTCTTTCAGGCAGTCAAGTAAATATGCTATCTTTGTCTCGCAAAGTATGGCTTGACCAAACAAAGGGTTTTGATAAAGCATTTCATATACTTAGGCACTAAAAATACATTAAAATTCGTGACAAGTTGACGAGATTAGTTGTAAGTAATTTTAACATTATTGCTTACAAAATTATTGCAAGTTTATCGATGCATTTATTTAAGGTGTTAAAGTTAATTTAAATTTGCAGCTATAATATAGAATGCTAGCAAAGAGAAAATTATTATCATAACCCATTTTGAGTTACCCTTAAATGGTGCAAAATTCTCTTCGAATATTTTTTTACTTTCATCATCATTAGATTCTTTTGGATCTTTTTTTTCAGACATTTAAATCTCTTAAATTAAATAATTAAAAATTATGTTTATGCGTGCACTGCCTCGATTGCAGGTATTATTTCATCAATATTATTTACTATTTTATGTATCATACCTGAGACAAATAAATTCCGATATCTTCGTTCTGAAGCATCAATCGCAATGATAGGTTTTCCAAAAGCAAAACTATAACCTATCTCTGCCGCAGTTCCAGAATCAATGTCCCAACCTGTTATCAAAGCAACTGTTATGTCAGCAACTTTAAGAGCTTCTAAATCATTATTAAATATTTTATCTTTAGTTTCGGCACTCATAACTGTTTTTTCAAGTTCCGAATTAGCTACTCCAGATTGATCTCTATGAGGAAGAAAACATTTAAACCCATTACTCTCTAACTTTTTAGCTATATCTTCCAGATAACCCATTTCATGCATATTAAATAATGGGCCTGCTATGTATATATTTTTTAACATAATCTGAAAATAAAGACATTCTACAGAACATCAACGTAAAAATACTTAAACATTTTTCCCAATACATTGATTTCATTGAAGTACGGTTTGGTAGCGAGAGCGGGACTTGAACCTGCGACCTTCGGATTATGATTCCGCTGCTCTAACCACCTGAGCTACCTCGCCAAACCGTGTGTGTGGATAATCTGAGTGACAAGGTACGTCAAGTGTAAAAGGACTTTCAGTATGGTCTTAGTTCAATCTCTAGACAAAACGCTCACCCTAAAATCTCCACTAATTATACCTCGGTCACACCTCAGTCACACAGAGGAGAGACAAATGCCGTCAATTAGAAAGAGAAATGGACTATGGCAAGCACAAGTTCGCAAGAGAAACACTGGGTCAATATCTAAGTCCTTTCATAGGAAATCAGATGCTACGAAATGGGCTTTGCAACAGGAGATTACTTTGCAGTCAGGATCTTTAATAAGTAAACAGAGGGATGACCATACACTCAACTGCTTGATGAACAGGTATTTAGAGGAGGTAACACCTCACAAACGCGGTAAAGAGCAGGAAGGTAGACGTATAAAGCGACTACGCAATGATAATAAGCTTATGAGAACGTTCCTGAGAGCCGCTAGACCACCTGTATTTGCCTCATTTAGAGACACACGCATTCATGATGGCGTGCGCGCATGCCAAGTGAGAGAATGAGGAAGATCTTAGATGATTGATTGTCGTCTTAGTCTTCAGAAAAGCTTTAAACTTGCTATTGCAACCAATCTAGCCCTAACTGTTAGTAATTTTACGCCTAAAGCAATTGAAGAAAGGGAAGACGATATGCTGGAACTCACCAACTCAGATTGGTCTTTGGGTGGTCGGCGGGCAGTTCGGTCAGTGCACGGCATGGTGGCCGCCGCTCATCCCCTAGCAGCGAACGCAGGCGCAGAGATGTTGCGACGTGGCGGCAATGCCTTTGATGCAGTAGCAGCAACAGCGGCGGCACTTAACGTCGTCGAACCATTCATGTCTGGCCTAGCTGGCGCAGGCACCGCCACATTCTTCAACGCTAATACCAATGAAGTGTCCTGCCTCGATTTCATTCCACCAGTACCCGCCAAAATAAATCCATCAGAGATGGACGGTAATGTGGCTCAGACAGGCCCGCTTGCCTCCTGCACGCCTGGCAGCCTAGCTGGCTGGTATGCACTGCAGAGCCGTTATGGCAAACTTACTTTCTCCGATGTACTACAGCCGGCTATAAAACTGGCGACAGATGGGTTTCCCGTATCGAATTTCTTCATCGCTGAGACAGTTGACCATGCCGAACGCATAAAAGACTCAGAATGGCATCGAGTGTTTAGACCAAACAGTAGCTGGAAACCCGGTGATATCCTGAAACTCCCCGATCTCGCGAACACACTGAGTAAGATATCCAACGAAGGTATCGGCTATTTATACAATGGCGAACTAGGTGCAAAACTGGCAAAGCATATGCAATTGGTAGGAGGAGCGATCTCTATAAGCGACCTAGAAGCCGTCGATCCAATCTTGGAAGCGCCAGTAAAGGTGACGTATCGCGATCGGGTTGTCCATGTTCCACCTCCACCAGCTGAATCATTTCAGGTTCTTCTAGCGCTGGGTATCCTCGATTCCTTCAGTATCGGTTCACTGGGCGTTTTAAGCGCACCACATCTCGATTTGGTATTCAGGGCGATCCGTATCTCGGCTGGGCTCCGCATAGAACACAATCACTGTAACCCGAAAGACGTCGAAGCGCTTCTATCAGATATGACTGCCTATGTAACTCGGGCAGGAGACGGAATCCCGATCGAAGGGCTGACAGAGAAATGGTCTGGCGATGCCGATTTCACAGCCGACGCACCTAAAGAAAATACGACATCAATGTCCATCGCTGATTCTGATGGAAATATGATTTGTCTGACGCAGAGCCTGGGCTCACCCTATGGGTCCGGGGTGATGATCCCTAGCACCGGCGTAATCCTGAACAATTTCCTGAACTGGGCAGATCTGAACCCAGCGTCACCAAACGCCTTGCAGCCAGGCAAACGGATGGCCATGTGTCTGGCGCCATCAATTTCGACCCGCGGCGGTCAGGGCACCCTAGCGCTTGGAACTCCCGGTAGTTACGGCATCCTGCAAACCCAGGTCCAGGCCATGGTTGGGCACGTGGATTTTGGTTTGGACATTCAAGCGGCGATCGATATGCCTCGCGCACGCCTGTGGGACGGCAAGCAGATCTATTTGGAGCGTCGCGTTCCACATTCTGTATGTGTTGAGCTTTCAGCCCGCGGTCACAACGTCGCCTTGCTCCCCGACTACTCATGGCGCACTGGTGGCATGCAGGCGGTCTCGCGCAACCCTGACAGCGGTGCACTGGCTGGCGGAGCGGACAGCCGACGTGACGGCGCGGTAATTCCAGCCTAGGACAAATAATTATGAATAAGGTTATAGACGCATATATCGGCTTTCCGAGACAGCTTTATACACCTTCTAACTAAGAGAGACCAATAGAGCGTCAACAATAACAACAACAGATCAACCCTTTAGCAACATTTGTGAAACGACGATTTATAAAGGGTACTGGGGGGCTCATTTGTTGCCATATGGGACCCAATGAAGGGCGCTTACTTGATCTCCTTGTGATAGGTTGTCGGTCACAATCTGGTCACACAGAGGGAGCAGCATCTTTGTATCAAGACACCAACTACCCTCTGTAGGTTTAATTTTAAAGACAGTTGATTAAAGTCTTAGCCATTTGCCTTATCAATTGTGGATACAACTCTTCACCTACCTCTAACCCATATCCTAGTGGATCAATAACACTTGCTTTAGCACTACTGCCATCAAGAACTGTGGCTACTAATCCAGGTTTATATTGTGGCTCAGCGAGCACGCAGTCTATCCCTTGCTCTTTTATTCTACCATGAATTTGGGCTATCCGCGCTGGACTTGGATCAGATGCGTCTGATAAGGAAATTGCACCAGAAGCCGGAAAATCAAAGCTTTTTTCAAAATATTGATATGCGTCATGAAATACAACAAATTTCATACCTCGAACAGGTTTAAGCATATTATTTACTTCAGAAATTAGAGTTGCAAGCTCTGCTCGAGCTTCCGCCGCATTAGAGAAATAAACTCCTGCATTCTCCGGATCAGTTGCGGACAGCTGTGCTGCGATCAAATTCAACCAAGTTCTCGCATTCTCAAGTGATAACCATGCATGAGGATCGTATTTTCCGTGCGCATGCTCATCGTGGTCATCATGGTCCGCGTGGTCGTCGTGATCATCGTGATCATCGTGGTCGTCATGATCATCGTGATCATCGTGGTCGTCATGATCATCGTGATCGTCATGATCATCGTGGTCGTCGTGATCATCGTGATCGTCATGATCATCGTGGTCGTCATGATCATCGTGATCGTCATGATCATCGTGGTCGTCATGATCATGCTCTTCAAAGAGTGCCCCCTCTCTGAATTCCATTAATTCTGTTTCTTTTTGGTCTAAAAGCGCAATTATTTTTGCATTACTTGCAAGAGAATCTAGTGCATTTTCCATCCAAGGTGCTAATCCTTCACCCATCCAAAATACCAAATTAGCATCTTGCAGGGCTTTCGCTTCAGATGGGCGCAAATTGTATCGATGAGGTGACGCATTGGTTGGTATTATGAGATTAGGCTCTCCTACGCTTCGCATAACACGAGCAACTAATGAGTGCACTGGTGCTATATCAACTGCGACGCTTGGTACATCAGCCATAGCGGTACTACTCATTAGAATAGCAGCTGCTGACAATGAAATAAGTTTTCTGGACATTTCTTTTCCTACTGTTATATTATTACATCAAAGATATTTATTGTGAATGTTATAATATTGCAAGAGGAGAATTTAATTGTCTGAAATTAAGACTGCTTCAATGGCCTCTGACGGTCACGATCATCAAGCTTGCACCACAGAAGCGATCAAAACTGCAGAAAACCACTGCATCGAACACAAGCTTAAGTTCACGCCAATACGACGCAAGGTTTTAGAAATACTCCTTGAAGAAAATCGAGCAATTGGCGCATATGCAATTCTTGAAAAGTTACGTTTAGATGGCTTTAGCTCTCAGCCACCAGTAGCTTATCGAGCCTTAGATTTCTTGGGAGAACATGGCTTCGCCCATAAGATTGAAAGATTGAATGCATTTGTTGCTTGCTCCCACCCTGGCGAAACACATACACCTGCTTTTATGATTTGCAGACAATGTGACGCTGTTGAAGAGACAGAATCAGAAGAGTCCGACTTTGAGCTTTCTAAAATTGCAAAATCTTCAGGTTTCAAAATTGAACAAACAGTAATTGAAGCTGAAGGCGTGTGCCATATTTGCACAGGCTCGTGACTGACATGTCGTTAATTTCTATTGAAAAATTGAGTGTAAAATATGGTTCAAATACTGTCTTGCGAGCAGTTGATTTAGAAATTTCCTCTGGTGAAATTGTTACAATTGTTGGACCCAACGGATCAGGCAAAACTAGTTTACTTAAGGCGATCATTGGGGCGGTTCAACCCGCAGACGGGGTGGTCAAACTCAAACCAAAATTAAAAATTGGCTATATACCTCAACGCTTAAATTTTGATTCAACACTACCACTTACAGTTGAACGATTTATGCATCTCACTGAAAAGGTTAACAAAAAAAATTGTACTGCCGCATTAAAAACTGCTGGAGTTCCCGAACTGCAAAAAAAACAAATGTCTAATCTTTCAGGTGGTCAGTTCCAACGAGTATTACTTGCTCGTGCTTTGCTTGGATCACCAGAAATCCTGATTTTAGACGAAGCAACCCAAGGATTAGATCAACCTGGTTCTGCAGCATTTTATCGTCAAATAGAAGATGTTCGGCGCAATACTGGATGTGCAGTATTGATGATAAGTCATGATTTACATGTGGTAATGAGTGCTTCAGATCGAGTCGTATGTCTAAACGGACATGTTTGCTGTGCGGGAACTCCGTCAGTAGTTGCCTCAACACCCGAATATAAAGAACTTTTTGGAGCTGGTACAGATGGAGCTCTCGCTTTGTATAGACATGACCACGATCATGAACATGCTTTAGCTTCTAACAAGGCCACAACTTAGTGTTAGAGGACTTCATGACACGCGCTACTTTGGCTGGAATTGGAGTTGCGTTAACTTCAGCGCCCTTAGGTTGTTTTGTTGTTTGGCGAAGAATGGCTTATTTTGGCGAAGCCACTGCTCACGCCGCTATGTTAGGAGTAGCATTATCTTTAGCTTTGCAAATTTCAATTTTTGCAGGTGCTCTTTTGGTAACATTGATCATGAGTGCAGTGGTAACCCAATTATCTGGTCGAAACTACGCAACAGATACGCTATTAGGTGTTTTTGCACACTCAGCATTAGCTGTTGGCTTAGTTATCGTGTCACTACTTTCAGGAGTTCGTTTAGATTTAATGGCGTATCTTTTTGGAGATATTTTAGCTGTATCCAGAGAAGATCTAGCTATAATTTGGGGAGGTGTCGCTCTAATTTTTGTACTAATTGGCTGGAGGTGGACCGCATTGCTCATCACAACTTTAAATGAAGAATTAGCCTATGCAAAAGGGCTAAATCCAAAACGTGAACAACTTATCTTAACTTTATCATTAGCAATCACAATCGCCATTTCAATCAAGGTCGTTGGTATTTTATTAATTGCAGCAATGTTGATAATTCCAGCCGCAGCTGCTCGTAATTTTGCAAAAACACCTGAAGCAATGGTTCTCATTACAGGAGGTATTGGCGTTTGCTCAGCAATTGCTGGGCTCAGAGGGGCCTACATTTTTGATACTCCTGCAGGTCCTTCCATCGTTTGCGTCACTTTGATCTTTTTTGTTGCCCTAAGTTTTCTAAAGCTATTTGTTAAGAAATAATAATAAAAAGTATCTTGCCTTTTGATAAGTAGCTTGAAATTTGATTTCACTAAATCGAATATGTGACTCAAATTAAAGATTAATTTGAGTCACATAAGTAAAACAACATCACACAGAAAGACTGATCAAGTAAAATTAAATTAAAAATATAAAGGCTATGCCCAAACCTCTTTGGCAACTCTTCGAAAATTACCACCAAATATGCCTACAACCTCTTCCTCTTTCAAACCCTCAGCCAACAAATTAGCCGCTATCTCTGGTAATTGAGACGGTGCCGCACAGCTCTCTGCGCCACCTGGATATTGCTCAGGAGGCCAGAAGTCAGTGTTATCAAGTCCTGAACTATCACTAATCTCATAATCGATACCAATACCCACATGACCGGCACCAATCAAATGCACATAATACATAATATGTTTCGCCATTGTAGCACTGCTAACATCGTCATCACCTAAAAAAACGCCTATCCCATTAACTCCCACCACACCACCGCCAGCAGCGCAAGCTAATGCCTGATCGTCCCAAATATTGCGTTCATGATCATGTACTACCCGAGGGTTGGAATGTGAAAAGACAACAGGCGCTTTAGAAACTTCCATCGCCTCCATAGTAGTCCTATATCCAGTGTGAGAGCAGTCGATAAACATCCCAACATTGTTCATTTCACCAATAACCTCACGGCCAAACCCTGTTAAACCTATATCTTTATCATGACATCCCCCGCCAACGGCGTTGTTCAAATTATAGGCAAATGCCATCTGGCGAACGCCGAGATCATAGTAAAACTTCACCATGTCAATTGAACCGTTCAAAGCACACATTCCCTCGATATCAAAAGTTATAGCCATTAAGCCAGCCGCGTGCGCCGCATCCAGTTCAGCAACCGTACCCACCAGAACAATATCAGCCTGCTTATCTATCCATCGCCTTGCTAATGCTAAGTTCTTAACAGTAGTACTCCAATGTCGGACATCATAACCAACATTGACCGAAAGATAATTCACCCCAGCATCCCGCCAGACTGATAGTGTTTTCAAATCTCTCTCATCAATTAGTTCAAAACCAGCATGTGCATCCCAAACTAAGGAGTTCGCGTGAACCACATTAGCTAATTGATTATTCTCCAACATGTATAACTCCTTTGATTTCATAAGGTTAAGTTAAGCTACAAAAATATAAACTAGCAAGTCATTAGAAAAATTGGCTATCAAGCTATCTTCGATCAAATGCTTAATCCAGATCCAAAACCACACTTAATTAAGATTGAGCCTAGATTAAATTCAAGTCATAGATGGTGCAAATCCACCCCAAGCTACAAATGCTCCATTCCTATATTCTGGTTTGCCATAAATAAATTCTTTGCTATCAGGCAAGGTGGTCTTACCACCCGCTGCTCTTAATACAGCATCTCCAGCCCCAGTATCCCATTCCATGGTTGGGCCAAAACGGGGGTAAACATCAGCCTCACCTGCTGCGATCAAGCAAAACTTTAATGAAGATCCAACAGAAATTGTATCCTTAATATTATATTCAGCTAACCAATTATCTGTTGCTTCATCTCTATGTGATGCACTCGCGACCGCGACAACACCATCGGGAGTTGGATTACGTACAGAAAGTGAAACTGTCTTATTACCAGATTTTTCAGTTGCCCCCTTACCAATAACACCAATAAACAAACGGTCGAGCGCTGGTGCAAAAACTACGCCCATAACAGGAACTCCACGATCAATTAATGCAATATTTACAGTAAAGCTTCCCTTGTTATCACGTTTTAAAAATTCTTTTGTACCGTCCAATGGGTCTACCAAAAAAAACTTTTCAGTCGCTTTAAATTGATGGCTTGCAGCGTTTTCCTCAGATACAATTGCTATACCTGGCGCTACATCCATCAATGCAGGCAAAATAATTGCTTCTGCTGCCTGATCTGCTTCAGTAACTGGAGAACCATCTCCTTTGAATTTAGCTTTTGGATCTTTAGCGTAAACTTCCATTATTTTTTCTCCCGCTCTACGGGCCAATGGTTCTAATGCTTTACTGATTTTAATTAAATCCATATTTTTCCTTTTAAATAATAACTAATAATTCTGTACATAAACTATCATATATAACTGATACTGAAAACCACACTACAGAATTATTGATTATTTTTTTCTCGTTTTACCCATGGGCATTTCAGAAATTCTTTTCATTTCGCTAGTTTCAAAAAGTTTTGGATTATGAAGAAAATCCAACATCATATCAGTTGCATCTCCACCCCAAAATAATTCACCATTTATAACAAAAGTGGGAACTCCAAAAACACCATCATTAACAGCATTTTCAGTATTCCGTTTTAGACTTTCCTTGAAATCAGGACTTTTTACAGCCTCAGCTGGTTTTTCAATGCCTAATCTTTGACCCATCACATCAATGCCTTCCAATGAGTCTGGCTGAATACCTTCTCCATAAATCAAATCATAAATAATTCGCACATGTGACATCTTACTACCAGCAGCGATACAAAGTCTAAGAGAAGGCAATGGATTATAAGGATGACTGGATGGCATTTTGAAAGGTATACCTAGTTTATCTGCCTTCCACTGAAATAAGCGATAAACAAATTGCCTTTTGGGGGGGATTTCAGCAGGTCCTAATTGACCCCAGTTAGCTAACAATCCCCCAAAAACAATAGGAACTGGCTTAATTTTAATTTCGCTAGGTAAATCGGAAAACTGTGCCATCTGTAAATATGCGAAAGGTGAAATAAAATCGAAGTACCATTTAATTTCAGTCATAGTTTATGTCCCCAATATTTGATCGTTGATCATTTTCCCAAATGTGTCATGTTACGAGAGATTTTGTCCAGTTAAAATAAAAGGTAGCCAAGTAAAATGATAGATCTGTATACTTCCCCAACACCAAATGGTTGGAAAGCCGCAATGGTTCTTGAAGAACTTTCTCTGGATTACAAAGTTAAAAATGTCGACTTAGCTGCCGGTGACCAACACAAGCCACATTTTCTCAAAATGAATCCAAATGGGCGCATACCAGTTATTGTTGATCATGATGCAGATGGCCTTATTATTTTTGATTCAAATGCTATTTTATTTTATTTAGCTGAGAAAACGGGAAAATTACTTCCAGAAAATGGCGTTCAGCGCCAAGAGGTTATGCAATGGCTTATGTTTCAGGCTAGTGGTATTGGACCTATGCAGGGTCAAGCCGTAGTATTTGAACGATACTTTTCCACTGACGTACCAGAAGCTAGAGCACGTTATCACAATGAAACTCGCAGGCTATACGATGTACTAAATACCAGGCTGAAAGGGAGAACTTGGTTGACAGAAGAGTTCTCAATCGCAGATATCTCTAATTGGTCTTGGATCCGAAGCCATCGCTGGGCACGGGTTCCAACTGACGGCTTAAAAGAGCTTGAGCGATGGATGGAGCAAATGCGTGCTCGACCTGCTTGTGATCGGGGGTTAAATATCCCTCCTTCACCAGGTCGTGCTGATGCTGTTAAGTCTTTTGGTAGCGCGATGACGACCACATGACTGAAGAAATTAATCAAATAGCAATAAATGGAATGGCTCACGTGATCCTGACTGTAAGCCAATTTGACAAAGCCCGTGCTTTCTACAGCAGCCTTTTACCCCAGTTTGGTATGTCATTAGTTCATGATGGAGAGGACTTTTGCTATCATGTTGGAGCTCGAACAGCGATTGGAATTCGTAAATGTGACCCAGAATTCTTGGGAGAACGCTTTGAGCAGTATCGCGTGGGTTTACATCATCTATGCCTCAGAGCGAGATCAAGAGAAGATGTCGATAAGACAGCTAAGTTAGTGACTAAGTTAGGAGCTCAAATTATTCGAGGGCCTGAGGAAAGAGATTGGGCTCAAGGCTATTATTATGTTTTATTCGAAGACCCAGATGGCATTCGTTTCGAAGTTAATTTCATACCTGGAGCCGGTTTACTTAAAAAGGGCGAAAGCTTTGGGGCGGGTGAAGATTATGTAAGAGTCGAGGGCCAGGACAAAGTCTCTTAAGATTAGTGCTAAAAATTAAAACAGATTAAAAATTTCAAAATATATAATCTTCCACAAAGTTTACTGGGTGCAATTTAAAGCAAACAGAGAGATCGAAACAAAATTATTTCCATTCTAAAAACTTAAAGATTTATACAATGTCTCATCTTTATCATGAGACATTATAGGCTCGCGCAATTATATTTTCCAAATCACATGAATCAGGCAAAGTTCCAAATGACCCAGTATAACGACCGCCTAAACGTGATAGGCAAAAAGCTTCTGAAACATACTTTGGAGCATGAATACTCAATAGTGTACCTTGTAAGGTTAAAGCCATCATTTCAGCTATTCGGCGCATTTTAGACTCACCTAAATCACTCTCTGTTAGTTCTAATCGTAATTCCATTATAGCTTTATCGAGGTTTGGATGATTATCACGCCCTTTTTCCACTTCTGCCAACAAGAAATCAATTGTATTAGGCTCTCTTGAGATTGCTCTCAACACATCTAATCCCATTATGTTGCCTGATCCCTCCCAAATGGAATTCAACGGTGCCTCCCTGTAAAGTCTTGGCATAATACTATCTTCAATGTATCCAGGACCACCATGACATTCCAAAGCTTCAACAACTAAAGAAGGGCATCTTTTAGTATTCCAATACTTTGCCACTGCCGTGCCGACGCGAGCCAATGCAGCCTCTGCAGGATCATCCATATTGTCCATTGCTCGTGCAATCCGCAATCCCAATGACAGTGCACCCTCAACCTCTATCGCCATATCAGCTAGGACATTCTGCATTAATGGTTGCTGTACTAAACGCTTCTGAAAAGCAGAACGATGAGAAGTGTGGTGGATTGCTTGTACTAATGCCTGCCTCATGATCCCAGCTGAAGACATCGCGCAGTAGAGACGATTGCCAATAACCATATCGATAATCGTTTTTATTCCACGACCTTCTTCACCCACCATAGTACCAAAGGTATCTTGAAATTCTATTTCACTCGAGGCATTTGAACGATTTCCTAATTTATCTTTTAAGCGCTGAATAAAAAGATTATTTCGCGTGCCATCCGGCCTCCATCGAGGCACTAAGAAACATGAAACATTTTGATCTTTAGTTTTAGCAAGTACTAAAAATGCATCACACATTGGCGCCGAACAGAAAAACTTATGTCCTGTTAACAAATAACTTGCACCAATGCCTTCATTATTTTCGATAGGAACAGCAAAAGTTGAGATGCTTCTGACATCTGAACCACCCTGCTTTTCCGTCATAAACATTCCAATCAAGACACCTGTTTTTTCTGCTGCGGGAATATCTCTAGGGTCATAATTATTAGACATAAGCCTAGGCATCCATTCAGCCTCTATGCCCGGCGTACTGCGTAAGGAAGGAACTACTGAGTAGGACATTGCCATCGGGCACATAACCCCACCTTCTGCTTGGCTAAACATATAAGTCAAAACTGATTGCCCTAAATGGCCACTATCACCTTCATTATGCCAAGCAAAATTATGAACTTGATTAGAAATCGCTAAATGCATCAAATCATGATAACTTGGATGAAATTCGACAGCATCAATACGCATTCCATTGCGATCAAAAGCCTGCAATTCAGGACTATTTTTATTTGCATGCTTGGCTTTCTCGAAAGTTTCATCAAGACCTGCTAAACTTCCAACTTTAGCAAGATGATCAATATGACATTTCCCACCTTGAACTAAAGATAGCTCACGCAAAGCCTGATCATTTTTCCAAAGATCTTGGTCACCAATGTAAGGTGGCATATTCACAACTTCATGAGTTGGTAATTCTGAAATTGCTCCTCGTTTAATCATCCCAAACTTTCCAAAAGAAATCTCAGATAACATGATAAATGCAATATATTTAAATAGCAAATGCGCAAAATAAAGTATTAAAATATAAATTACGACAATCTTTGTCGTATTTATTTTATACAATTAGATGAAGCAAAATATATTCACCAGAAAATATCGATTTTAGTGGGCATAAGTATGGATAAATTTAAATCAAAGGAATGGAATTATCATCCAGATTTACCATTAGCGGATCCTTCTCCCTTCACTCATCTTAATGATCCGAGATTCCTATTAAAATGGTTTCATAAAAACTGGCTCTCTTTATCAGAACGAGTACTTATGGTTATAGCAGCTACAGCACTTTGGTTTTTTGTTTACCCCTCTTTGGAAGATGCAAAGACTTTTCATTATGGTTGGATTTTAAAAACTTATTTTATAAATCTTACATTGATGGCTATAGTCGCAGGTTCATTGCATTATTTTCTCTACATCCGAAAAAGCCAAGGCAACAAGCTAAAATTTGACAAACGAGATTTTACCAAAAAGAATAAGAATTTTTTATTTTCAGACCAAGTAAAAGATAATATGTTTTGGTCTCTTACAAGTGGTGTTTTTCTGGTTACAGCTTTTCATGTAATAACGATTTGGTTAATGGCTAATGGTTATACTCCACTCAATAATTTTAACAATAATCCGATATGGTTTCTTGCAGTATTGATATTGTTACCAGTTTGGTCAGCATTTCATTTCTATTGGATTCATCGCTTACTTCATTTTCCATTTTTTTATAAACGTTACCACTCTCTTCATCATAGAAATATTAACATTGGTCCCTGGTCAGGGCTATCAATGCATCCAGTGGAGCACCTTCTATACCTATCCTCTATTTGTATTCACTGGGTAATTGCTTCGCATCCAATTCATATAATTTATCACGTCATTTATACGGCTCCTGGGGCAGCAATGACTCACGCAGGTTATGAAGATTTGCTAATTAAAGATAAAAAACAATTGGCTCTAGGAACATTTTACCATCAGCTTCACCATAGATACTTTGAATGTAATTATGGAAATCAAGAAATGCCTTGGGACCGCTGGTTTGGAACTTTTCATGATGGCTCCACCATAGCAACCGAAGAAACTCGTGCCAGAAAAAAGAAAATGTATTAGATCCTTATATCAGTATTATGCTTTACTAACGTTGTCACATCATATGAAACTAAATTGAGTTTAGGAGATCTATTATGAGCGACCCAAATATAATAAAATTGAGACGAAACACGGATCACTGGTCTGAACGGGTAGACTTGGCAGCCGCGTTTCGCTGGACAGCAAAATTAAGTATGCACGAGGGGGTTGCAAATCATTTCAGCCTCGCAATAAACGATGATGGAACAAA
>Ga0208970_1000248_pt1 | contig 19391 bp, 17 predicted proteins | sample AOAMet2_C49A8_35_2_FD_188078 | JGI IMG/M metagenome (GOLD analysis project Ga0208970, IMG submission 188078) | Ammonia-oxidizing marine microbial communities from Monterey Bay, California, USA - C0912_C49A8_35 (SPAdes) | ecosystem: Environmental > Aquatic > Marine > Intertidal zone | place...
AAAAAAGCATCTTCATACATCATTACTCTTAAAAAAAGAATGAGAGATGAAGAAAGATTAAAAGAACAATTAAATAATTAACTAAAACAAAAAAAAATGGAAAATCAAGGTGTACCAAGAGTATTAGTGTTCGTATTATTAGGTGTAATATCACTTTTTATATTTGGATCCCAAATGTATACAAATATTCAGCCTGGACAAAAAGGAGTAAAGTTTTATACTTTAGGGGAAGGATTGGATACTGAAGAAACTTATGGACAAGGAATGAATTTTTACTTTCCTTGGAATAAAATGATTGTATATGATGTTAAAACACAGATGTATGCTGTTAAAGTAGATGGAAAAGATACAAATGGAGTTCAATGTGCTCTTGCTATGAATATTATATATCACCCTGTAGAAAGTAATATTGGTCTCTTACACAATGCAGTAGGTGAGGATTATCTAAATAAGTTGATTAAACCTAAGATAGGAGATATTGCATTAACAGTTATTAAAGAATATACTTATGATCAGATTATTTCTAATAAGAAAGATGAATTAAAATTACGTATAGAGAAAATGATGCAAGATGAATTAGCGGAAAGATATATAGTTATAGAAGAGATTAAAATTAGCGACATTATTATTTCTGCTGATATAGAAAAAGCAATTACTGAGAAGGTAGAAGCGGAGCAACTCGCTCTTAAACAACAATATGTATTAGACAAAGAGCTTCAAGAGGCAGAAAGAAAAAGAATTGAAGCTCAGGGTATCTCTGATTTTCAAGCAATTGTTAATCAAACTATTACTTCCCAGTTGTTAAAATGGAAAGGTATTGAAGCTACTCAGGAAATTGCAAAATCAACCAATTCTAAAGTCATTGTCATTGGTAATGGAGATGGAGATTTGCCAATAATACTAGGAGGAGATAACTAATTATAATAAATCAAAATATAAAAAATGAAAAAATTAATATTACTTATGTTGGTAGCTATGGTCCCACTCTTAACTATGGCTCAAAAAAGAACAAAAAAAGGAAAAGACACAAAAATTGAAACAACAGACAAATCTTCTGATGCAAAAGCAACTTTTATGATACTTAAAGGTGTAGAAATAGATATGTTTGAGATGGATCAGGTAGGAATGGACCAGAAAGAAATTGAAGACAGAAAGAGATCTGATATTACTTTAGATGGAATGATTCAAAGACATAGTAATCCATCATCATCTTTCCATTTTAGTTATGATATTGGTGGTGAAAGCTCTAAAGAATCAGAATATTTAACAAAGTCTTCTAGGGGTTTTAGATCTATGGCTCAAGCGGTTCATCATGCTCAAAAATCTGGATGGAATTTTGTAAATTCTACTATAGTTGTTGATGATATGATTACTATTCATTATTATTATATGAAAAGATAATCTGTTATAAATTTTTAATGTATTAATCCCAGAACAATTGTTTTGGGATTTTTTTTGAATATATAAGAAAGAAATATTATATAAATTATAGTCTGATTATTTTTCCTTATTTTTGCTATTAACTCAACAAAGATTACAATGAAATTAAAACATATATTTTTATCTTTTTTTTTAGTACTTGCATCTAATATTTTCTCTTCAGATATTATTATTAATGATGAAGAAACCTATTTCTCTGTAACACATAAAAATATTTCCGAATTTAGCTTTATAAACTCAGTTTCTGATGTAACAACTATGATTGTAAAAACAGAGGAAGGAGAATTTGTGAAATTAATCGTTCCCGCTTACAATTCCGATTCAAAAAATGGAGACGCAGAACTTCCTGTGTTACAAAAGTTGATCAGGGTTCCTTTTGGTTCAGAAATTGCAGTAAAGATCATTAACTTACAGGAAGAAATAATAAGTCTTTCAGATTACGGATTTAGCATTCCAGTATTTCCAAATCAACCCTCTGTATCAAAAAGTGCTAGTGAAATCCCGTTTTATTTTAATCAAGATTATTATAATTTAGATAAGTTTACCGGAAATAATATTGTAGAAACTGAACTTTTAGGTAAAATGAGAGGGCAGCAATTAGCAAGACTTTCGGTTTCACCTTTTTCGTATAACCCAACTAAAAATGAATTAAAAGTAGTAACTAAGGTAGAGGTAAAAATTATTTTCAAAAATATTGATGTAAATGCTGATAATGCAAACAGAATAAAATATTATTCGCCAGAATTTGAGAGTTTGTTAAAGACTTGTATAAATAATACTCCGATTACAGGAAAAGATGTTATTACAACTTATCCTGTAAAATATGTAATTATATCAGACCCTCAATTTCAGGCAGCTTTACAACCTTTAGTAGATTGGAAAACTAAAAAAGGATTTATGGTAGTTGAAGGATATACAAATGATCCTTTGGTAGGAAATACTACCGCATCTATTCATGCTTATTTGCAAAATATGTATGATAATACTACTGTTATTGATCCTGCACCAACTTACTTACTTATTGTAGGAGACAATGCAGAAGTTCCATCATTCAATACAGGGCAACACGTTTCTGATATGTATTATTGCGAGTTTGATGGGAATGGAGATTTTTACCCAGAAATGTATTATGGAAGACTTTCTGCTACTTCCGCTGCAGAAGTTGAAATTCAGGTAAATAAAACATTAACACACGAACTATATACTTTTACTGACCCTTCTTTTTTAGATGAAGTAGTTTTAGTAGCTGGAGTAGATGCAAGTTTTGCTCCTATACATGGAAACGGACAAATAAATTATGGAACTGATAATTATTTTAATGTTGCTCATAATTTGACAATTCATAATTATCTCTACGGATCAGGAAGTCCTATTACTTCAGATATGCCAGGAGCATCTGCTGCTATTATTGCAGATGTAAGCGCTGGAGTAGGATTTGCAAATTATACTGCACATTGCGGTAGTTCCGGATGGTCGGACCCTTCTTTTGAAAACTCTGATGTAAATGGATTGCAAAATAATGATCGGTTTGGATTTATGATAGGTAACTGCTGTCAGTCAAATAAATTTGATGATAATGTATGTTTTGGAGAGAAAATTCTAAGAGCTAACAATAAAGGAGCTGTTGGTTATATTGGAGGAAGTAATAATACTTATTGGGATGAGGATTTTTGGTGGGCTGTTGGTAGTACATCAAATGTTACTGCAAATCCTACATATGCTGGAACGGATTTAGGAGTATATGATTGCTTAATGCACGAAAACGGAGAATCTCAAGCTGATTGGTTTTACACCGCTGGTCAAATGATTCATTCTGGAAATTTAGCAGTCACACAAGCAGGTGGATCTGAACAATACTATTGGGAGATTTATCATTTGATGGGAGATCCATCTTTAATGCCATATATTGGAGTCCCTACTATTCTTACTGTTTCTCATGGGACTGCAACCCCTGTTGGTACAACTACTTTTTTAGTTAATACTGAAGAGAATGCATATGTAGCAATTTCAATGAATGGAGTGTTGTTAGATGCACAACTTGCTGGTCCAACAGGAGTTGTAAACTTAACATTTCCTGCTTTGTCAAATGTAGGTACTGCAGACATTGTGGTTACAAAACAATTTAAACAACCATATATTAGTACGGTAAATATTATTTCTCCAAATGCTCCATTTGTTATTTATAACTCACACAACTTAAACGACCCAACAGGAAACAATAATTTGGAGGCGGATTATAACGAACTTATTGAGTTAGATGTAGAATTAAATAATGTGGGTAGCCAACCAACTCAGAATGTAAATGTTATAATTTCTACTTCAGACATGTATGTAACCTTAATTGATAGTACTGATTTTCTGGCTACTGTAAATGCAAATAATACAATCAATATTGTGTCTCCTTTTACTTTCCAGGTAGCTAATTTTGTTCCAGATCAACATCTTGTAACTTTCAATTTAACTATTACGGATAATCAGGCAAATACTTGGAATTCAACATTATTTGTAACAATCAATGCTCCTGTTTTAGGAGATGTATTATTTACAATAGATGATGCTATTTTAGGAAATGGAAATGGAAAATTAGACGCGGGTGAAACTTTAGACTTAATAGTAGATGTGGAAAACTCTGGCCATGCTGAGATAATGAATATGAATGCAGTACTGAGTACTTTGTCATCTTATGTAACGATAAACAACCCTCTTGGGGTAACCGTAAATAGTTTAACTCCCTTACAACAACAATCAACAGTATTTAATATTACAGTTAACTCTAATACACCAATAGGTAACCTTGCAGAATTTCCATTTGACATTTCAGATGGTATTTATTCTCACAACAATACTTTTTCGGCTACAATAGGTGTTATAGATGAAGATTATGAAACAGGAGACTTTACTCAATATTCATGGATTATGGATCCATCTTTTCCTTGGATTATCACAACTAATAATCCTTATGAAGGAACCAATTGTAGTCGTTCAGCATTGAATCAGCCAGATAATACAGATTCTGAATTATCGATTGATTTAAATATTCTTGCTGCGGGAGATATATCATTTTATAAAAAGATGTCTTCTGAGGACGGTTATGATTTCTTAAAGTTTAAGATAAATAGCCAGAAAGTAGGAGAGTGGTCTGGAATTGACGCAGATTGGAGTTTAGTCAGTTTCCCAGTTAATGCTGGGCAGAATACTTTTAAATGGGAATATGATAAAGATGGAGGTTCCTCATCTGGTCAAGATTGTGCATTTGTAGATTATATTGTTTTTCCTGCTATTGATTTAGGAACTGTTTCATTAGAAGAAAATTTCACAAATATTAAATTGTTCCCAAACCCAACAATGGGAAGTTTTGAAATTTTCTTTGCTGACAATAAAAACCATACTGCGTTAATTTATGACTTCAATGGTAAACTTATCTACTCTGAAAATTCTTCAGAAAACATTAAGTTTGATATTTCTAAAAATGCTGCCGGAACTTATACGGTAAAAATAATGCCGGAAGGAATTACTTATCAGATTGTTAAAAAATAGTGGCAAAAGCTGTTGGTATTGATTATGGAACTAAAAGAATTGGAATTTCAATTTCTGATTCTTCTCAGATTATAGCAACATCACTTTGTGCGATAGAAAATAAAAATATCTTTTCCTTTCTGAAAGATCTTCTAGAAAAAGAAGAGGTGGATACGATTGTAATTGGTGAAGCTAAAAACCTAGACACTACCGAAACAGATAGTAGTAAACAGATTTATCAGTTTGTTGAAAAACTAAAAAATCAATTTCCAAAAATCCTTATTAAAACTATTGATGAAAGGTTTACTTCAAAAATTGCTTTTCAATCTATAATTGATTCAGGGATTAAAAAGAAAAAAAGAAAAAATAAATCCTTAATTGATAAGGTTAGTGCAACTATCATTTTACAAGATTATTTAACTTACAAATAATTTCTTTTTCTTATTAAAACTATGTAATATTGTAGTTCAAGAACTAAAAAATATTATTATGAAAAAACTTTACATTCTATTTTTAGCTAGTTTACTAGCTCTTAACGCAAATTCTCAAGCAAGTTTTTGTGAAGATTTTGAATCATATTCTAATGGAACTCCAATTGCAGAGACATCTAAAAATTGGAATACTTGGGGAGAATTAATGCCTCCTTATGCGATAGCTCCTTTTATTGACGATGCAAATGTTGTCAATACTCAATCTTCTAGTGGATCTAATTCTCTATATCTTAATGATGCAACAGGATCTGGAGGTCCGCAAGACGTAGTGTTAATGTTTGATACTACACAAAATATTATTTCTACAACACCTTTATCAACTCCATATACTACAGGAACTTTAGATTTTTCTCAAATGATGTATATTATACCTGGTAAAACAGGATATTTTAATTTTCAAGCAGAGAATGAACCAGGAATATCTTGGGCATTAGAAGTTAACTTTGATGCAATTGGAGGAATTATAATGAGTAATACCAGTGCAACAACATTTAATTGTACATATCCTGCAGCAGGAACATGGTTTGAGATAGCTTTTGATATTGATTTATCAAATAATATATGGGAAGTGTTTATTGATGGAGTTTCTCAAGGTTCATTCTCTAATTCTATTAATCAAATAGCATCATTAGATTTGTACCCTGGAGTATCTTCTGAATATTATGTAGATGATGTTTGTTATTCTTATGATACTACACAAATAGTATTGCCTGGATTGGATTTAGCAGTTTCAAATATTGGTGAAATTAGTGGTTTAGATGGACAAAATAGAGATGTAACAGTTGAAGTAACTAATTTTGGTATAAATCCTGTAACCTCTTTTGATATTGATTTCCTTTATAATGGTAATACAATTACTGATAATATACTTGGATTAAATCTAGGAACAGGAGCTATCACTACCGTGACCATTACTAATCCGATTACATTAGTCAACGGAACATACACCGGTATAGCAACTGTATCTAATGTAAATGGGATAATGATTGATGATAATCCATCTAATGATACTTCATCAATACAAATAACATCTATTACTCCGACTCCCGGTAAATTGGTTATTGGAGAACAAGCTACTGGAACACCTTGTTTTGGATGTCCAAGAGGTATTGTAGCTGCTAATGAAATGGAAAGAGATTATAATGGTTATTTTCAATCAATATCCATACATACAGAGTCAGGAGATCCAATGAAATCTATAGATTATTCGAATGGATTAAATAATTATATTACAGGTCCACCAGGACCTCCAAGTCTAGCATCTATAGGAAATCCTCCAGATCCTGGATTACAACAAGGAGCTCTTGTTGATAGAGGAACTGAAATTGATCCATCTGCTTTTCGGGATAATTTTCTTTCAAAAATAATTTCACCTGTTTCAGCTATTTTTACAGCAGATGCTAATGCAACTGGAAATGTTATTGATGTTCAAATTACAACAACTGTTACTTCTGCGATAAATGGAGATTGGAAATTTTCTTGTGCACTTATAGAAGATAGTGTAACAGGTACTGGAGGAAGTTGGTATCAAGCTAATAAATATGGAGATTTAGGTATTTCTTTAATAGATGTAGATGGTACAGATTGGGGAGCTCTTCCATCTTGGGTTCCATCTGTGATATATCGTAATGTTGGCAGAGAGATTCTCCCTTCTTTTGAAGGAGGGTTATTGCCGAATGGACCTTATAATGTTGGTGATGTATTTACTCAGGATTTCCAATTTACTGCTGATCCGACATGGGACATAAATAGTATGTATGTAGTAGGAATGTTATTAAATCCGAACGGAATAGTTGATAATGCAGTTTATTCGCCAGTATCTATTGCTACTTATGTAGAAAATGTTTCTTCTACCACATCTTTTAATATTTATCCTAATCCTGCAGTTTCTACAACTACTTTACTGATAAATTTAGATACGGAAAAAGAAGTTTCTATTTCCGTAAAAAGTGTTGAAGGAAAATTAATTACTAAAGGAGAATATGGAACAATGATTGGTTCTCATTCTTTGACGTTTGATGTTTCTGACTTTGCTAATGGAGTTTACATAATTGAGGCAATTGTTGGAAATGAAGTAATTGTTAAGAAATTTATAAAAGAATAATTTTAAATAAATATAAAATAAAAACCATCTGAAAAGATGGTTTTTTTTATAATTTCTTTTTTAAATATTTAGCAGTAAAAGATATTTTGTTCTTTATTAAATCTTCCGGAGTTCCTCCAAAAACAATATTACCACCTTTATCACCACCTTCAGGCCCAAGGTCAATAATCCAATCAGCACATTTTATTACATCAAGGTTATGTTCAATACAAATAACCGAATGGCCTTTTTTTATGAGTTCATTAAAAGATGTAAGTAATTTATTAATATCATGAAAATGTAGTCCTGTAGTTGGTTCATCAAAAATGAAAATAATTTTTTCGGAATTCTCTCCTTTACCTAAAAATGATGCTAATTTTATCCTTTGTGCTTCTCCACCAGAAAGCGTAGAGGAAGATTGACCTAGTTTTACATATCCTAATCCTACATCTTGAAGAGGCTGTATTTTCTTATTTATTCTTTCTTCTCCGTTTTTAGTAAAGAAAGTAAGTGCTTCATCAACTGTTAGGTCTAAAATATCAGAGATGTTTTTATCAGAGAATTTTATTTCCAATATCTCATCTTTAAATCTATTTCCTTTACACTCATCACACAGTAGATGTACATCTGCCATAAATTGCATTTCTACAGTTGTTTCTCCTTCTCCTTTACAATTATCGCATCTACCACCATCTACATTAAATGAGAAGAATCCACTTTTATAATCTCTATTTTTTGATAGTTTCTGACTCGAAAAAAGAGAACGAATTTCATCATAAGCTTTTATATATGTAATTGGATTAGATCGTGATGATTTTCCAATAGGATTTTGGTCAATAAACTCAATTTTAGAATATTTATTAGTGTTGATGTGAGATTCTTTATAGTTTCTTTTTGTGGCAGTGTATCCGTTAAATCTTTGTTCTAATGATGGTTTTAGAGCTTCTCTTATCAGAGAAGATTTTCCAGAACCACTTACTCCAGTTATTAAAGTGAAACATTCTAAAGGAATTTCAATATTCATATTTAAGATATTATTAATATTGACTCCTTTTAATTTTACAGAATGTTTCCATTTTCTTCTTTGTTCTGGAACTTCAATTTTGAGTTCTCCACTAAGATATTTAGTAGTTAAACTTCTTTTTTCTTTATAAATATCAGATAGCTTTCCTTGAAATATAAGTTCCCCTCCATGAATACCCGCTTCTGGTCCTAAATCAATAATCTGATCAGATTGTTCCATTATTTTTTCATCATGTTCTACAATAATCACTGTATTTCCAATATCTCTAAGGTTTTTCAGAACTTTGATAAGGTTTTCAGTGTCTTTTGAGTGAAGTCCGATTGAAGGTTCATCAAGTATATACATAGATCCTACCAAGCTGCTTCCTAAAGAAGTTGCTAAATTTATTCTTTGGCTTTCACCCCCAGAGAGAGTTGAGGATTTTCTCCCTAAAGTTAGATAAGATAAGCCAACTTTATCTAAGTAAGAAAGTCTATTTTTTATTTCTATCAGAATTCTACCAGCAATTTTTTTCTCTGAGGTGTTTAGTTTTATTGTATTAAAGAAATCTATTGATTCTTTAATATTCATATTAGTAATTTCTGCAATTGAGGTATTGTTTATTTTTACATATAAAGCATCTTTCCTTAATCTGCTCCCTCCGCATACATCACATTTAGTCCTCCCCCTATATCTAGCAGAAATTACCCTGCTTTGTATTTTATGTTTTTCAGAATCTAGTTTTGTAAAGAATTGAAAAATTCCTTTACATTTACCTTTTCCGTTCCATAGTAAATCTATTTCTGATTTGGATAAATCTTTATAGGATTTGTGTATAGGAAAATCATATTCTGCAGCATTTAAGATAAATTTTTCTTTCCATTTAACTAGTTTTATTCCACTCCAACAACTTACAACTCCTCCGTATACTGACTGATCTTTATCTTTAATAACTTTGTTTTTATCTATTCCTAGAGTTATTCCAAAACCTTCACATTTTTTACATGCACCATATGGATTATTAAAAGCAAACAGATGAACAGAATTCTTTTCAAAACTTATTCCATCTAACTCAAATTTATTAGAGAAATGATATTTTTTATTTCCTATCATAACATCACATTCTCCATTACCTTCAAAAAATGCAGTTTCTACTGAATCAGTAATTCTATTAATAAGGTCTTCATCTCTATCTACATAAATAATTCTATCAACAATAAGGTATGTGTTTTTTGAATCTACTTTCTGATTTTTTTCAATCAGATTATTTATTTTTTCTATTTTATCATCTGAAAGAACCCTTGAATATCCTTGTTGTAGAAGTGTGTTAAGTTTTTCTGTATTAGCATCTTCTAACTTTGTAAGTAATAAGGAGGAAGTATTATTTTGATTACTAATAAAATCTACTACATCCGAGATTTGATGTCGTTTTACTACTTTTCCTGAGATAGGAGAATAAGTAATTCCAATACGGGCAAACAATAGTTTCAGATAGTCATATATTTCGGTAACCGTACCAACTGTAGATCTAGGATTTTTTGATATTACTTTTTGTTCAATAGCAATAGCAGGAGAGATCCCAATTATTTCATCTACATCAGGTTTTTGTAATTTTCCTAAAAATTGACGTGCATAAGAGGATAGACTTTCAATATATCGTCTTTGTCCTTCCGCATAAAGCGTGTCAAAAGCTAAAGATGATTTTCCTGATCCAGAGACTCCAGAAATAACAACTAATTTGTTTTTGGGAATATTTAACGAGATGTTTTTTAAGTTATGTAATTTTGCTCCTTTAATTACAATATTATCCTGATTATATTTTGGATTTTTTGACATCTCAAATTTTGCGAATCCGCAAATTTACTCAATAAGATTTGGATATTAATAGAACTTTTACTTTATTTGTAACGTAATAAAAACAGATACTAACTAATACCCTCATTAATATAGACAAAATTTTACTTTAACTATTTATTAACGAAAAAAGTAAAATTATGCCTATTATTAAATCTGATCAAGATCTTATAAAGTCGTACTTAAGTGGTAATGAAACTGCTTTTGAGATATTAATTGCAAAACACAAAGACAAAGTTTTTGCTTTTATCCTTTCAAAAATTAAGAATTACAATTTAGCTCATGATGTTTTTCAGGACACCTTTATTAAGGTGATTAATTCCCTAAAAAGAGGAAAATATAATGAAGAAGGGAAATTTGTCCCTTGGGTAATGCGTATTGCTCATAATTTAGTAATTGATCACTTTCGTATGCAAAAGAAGACCAGAAGTATTGCTCCTACAAAGGACTTTGATATTTTTGATGTGATTTCTGATAATGATAAAAATGCGGAAGAGAATATGATAGATAACCAAATATCGAGTGATGTAAGAAAACTTATTGAGAAACTACCTGAAGATCAAAAAGAGGTGCTTAAGATGAGATATTACAGAGATTTAAGTTTTAAAGAAATTGCAGAAATTACAGATGTAAGTATTAATACTGCACTTGGAAGAATGAGATATGCAATAATTAATTTAAGGAAATTGGTAGAAAAATATAACATCCAATTGCAAATTAATTAGAGATAGTACAATATAGTTTTTGTAGAGTCGTTATTTGTGTATATGAATCAAAAAACAACATATGAAAAGAAACTCTACTCAATTAAATTTGTTACATCAGTTTTCGCAAATAAAAACAAGGAAATCTGAACAAAAAATAGAAGAAAACTTGAAAGTTAAGGATTCTGCTATACAAAATATACTTGCTTATTCAAAGTCAGTAAGATGTATTAAAACCGATTCGTTAGGAATGGTTTTAATGGTAAATAACTAAGTGGTTTTGGTTTTTTATTTAAGGTCGAACAATTTATTTGTTCGGCCTTTTTTATTATTACATTTGTAATATGAGAAAAAAGCAGAGAGTAAAAGAATTTATTGAATATTTTTCGGAAAACTTACCAGAAGCAAAAACTGAACTTCATTATACAAATGCTTTTCAGCTTACTATTGCTGTTGTACTTTCTGCACAATGCACCGATAAAAGAGTAAATATAATTACCCCATCTCTTTTTGAGGCTTTTCCTACTCCAGAAGTTATGGCAGAAGCATCTGTTGATTATATTTTTGATTTAATAAAAAGTTGTAGTTATCCTAGAAATAAAGCAAGACATCTTTCTGGTTTAGCAAAGATGTTGGTCTCCGATTTTAATTCAGAAATTCCAGGAAACTTAGAATTATTGCAAAAATTACCTGGAGTAGGAAGAAAAACTGCAAATGTAGTTGGTTCTGTATATTTTGATATTCCAGCAATGCCAGTTGACACTCATGTCTTTAGAGTGTCAAATAGGATTGGATTAACTGCAAATGCAAAAAACCCTTTACAATCAGAATTACAATTACTTAAATTATTTCCAGAAGAGAAACTAAATATAGCACATCATTGGCTAATATTACATGGTAGATATGTATGCAAAGCTAGAAGAGCAGAATGTGAAAATTGTGGTATTACATCAATTTGCAAATACTATAAAAAGAATAAAAAATAAAACTTCTTTCTGTTAATAAATAGGAGTTGTTTTTCTTTCAATTTGATAGATATTTTCTCTTTTTTGTAGTAAATTAAATGAATTATGAGCGATAAAGAAAAAGCAGCCAAATTAAAGGCGTTAGAACTTACATTAGATAAGTTAGAAAAATCATACGGCAAGGGTGTGGTAATGAAATTAGGTGATAAAGTTGTAGAAGATATTGATTCTATACCAACAGGATCTGTAGGGTTAGATACTGTATTAGGTGTTGGAGGTTATCCCAGAGGGAGAGTTGTTGAGATCTATGGTCCGGAATCTTCTGGTAAAACTACTTTGTCAATACATGCAATTGCAGAAGTACAGAAACAAGGTGGTATTGCTGCTTTTATTGATGCAGAACATGCTTTTGACTCTTCATATGCTGCTAATCTAGGTGTAAATATTGATGATCTTCTTATATCGCAACCAGATAATGGAGAACAAGCCTTAGAAATTGCTGATCATTTAATTAGTTCAGGGGCAGTTGATTTAGTAATTATTGATTCCGTTGCTGCATTGACTCCTAAATCTGAAATAGAAGGTGAGATGGGAGATAGTAAAATGGGGCTTCATGCTAGACTAATGTCTCAAGCACTGAGAAAACTAACTGCTACTATAAATAAAACGGGATGTACCCTAATGTTTATTAATCAACTTAGGATGAAAATCGGTGTTATGTTTGGAAATCCTGAGACTACAACTGGAGGAAATGCACTTAAATTTTATTCTTCTGTTAGGTTAGATATAAGAAGAATTGGAGCTATTAAAAATGGTGAAGATATTATAGGAAACAGAACTAGAGTTAAAGTTGTAAAAAATAAAGTTGCTCCTCCTTTTAAGAAAGTAGAATTTGATATTATGTTTGGAAAAGGAATTTCAAGAAGTGGTGAAGTTCTAGATATGGCTGTGGATACAGATGTAATTAAAAAGAGTGGTTCATGGTTCTCTTACCAAGATGCAAAATTAGGACAAGGAAGAGACGCTGTAAAGAATATGCTTGAGGATAATCCTGAGTTAATGGCAGAACTTGAAGAAAAAATAAAAGAAGCTAATTTAGCTTAAAATGAGGTATTCCTTTTTATTTATTGTTTTGTTATTCTTTTATTCTTGTGGAGAGAATATTAATGGATCCCATGCCAGTATAACTGATCAGAAAGAAATTAATAATATAAATGACTCTTTACTTATTGAGAGAGCTCTTATTAATCTATCCAAAGGAAACCTTGAAGAGGCTAAGAAGGATTTAGAAACGGCAAATTTACTTGATACAACAAATGGGCACATCTATTATTTGTTAGGAGATGTTTTATTAGAACTTGCAAAACAAGGAAAAGGTAGTGAAGAGTCAGTTAAGTTATCTTCTTTTCATTTTAAATCTGCAATTAAATATAAGTCTGATTCAGCACTTTCGTTTCAGAAAGATGGTGAAATCTCAATGTATCTTGGAGAACATATTAAGGCAATAGAACTTTTGTCTAAATCCCTATCAGTGGATGAAACAGAGTGTCAAACTCTTATTCTCTTAGGATATTGTTATAGAGAGTTAGATCAGGTAGAAAATGCTATATACTGTTTTGAGAAAACAATAAGTTTAAATGAAAATAGTGATGAGGCCTACGTACAATTAGGACAAATATTTTGGGAAAGACAGGATTCAACAGCTATCAAATACTATAAAAGCGCTATTTCAATAAATCCAAATAATAGAGACGCTTATTATAATTTAGGATTGGTATATCATTCAATAAAAGAGCTTTCAAAGTCACGAGATGCATATCATAAGATTATTGAATTTGGAATTAAGGATAGTTATTTTGTTGAAGCTCACTATAATATTGCAATGATATTGATGGATGATTATAAAGAACAACACCATCACAAGAATGCTTTAAATAACTATCTTATAGAAGTAGTTCGAGTTAATCCTAATCATTATTTGGGATATTTTAGAATGGCTATTTGCTATCAAACACTAGGAGATGTTAGAAATGCAGAACAATATTATAGAAAGACTTTAGAAATAAAACCTGAATTTAAAGAAGCTACAGATAAATTAACCCAGTTATTATCCGATAACGAAAAATACAAATAAAATGAGTCTGCAAAATACAATTTCTGACGACATTAAAAAGGCTATGATTGCCAAAGAAAAAGATAAATTAGCTGCACTTAGAGCCGTAAAAGCAGCATTTATTGTAGAAATGGCAAAAGATGGTTCAGATTCAGTTTCTGATGATATATCAGAAAAAATCATTGCAAAATTAGTAAAACAAAGGAAGGAATCTGCATCTATCTTTTCCGATCAAGGAAGAGATGATTTAGCAAAAGATGAAATTATTCAATTAGAATATCTTGAAGTGTATTTGCCGGAACAAATGGGAGAGGAGGAAGTTAGAAAAATTGTACAGGAAGTTATATCTCAAGTTGGAGCTTCTTCTCCTTCAGATATGGGAAAATGTATGGGTCCACTAATGGGAAGATTGAATGGAAAAGCTGATGGAAAATTAATTTCTCAGTTGGTAAGAGAGGAACTAAGTAGACATTAATATTTTCTATTGATAAGTAGTATCGTATACTTAACCATCCGTTACAGTTTACGTAGTTGTCATAAAATGGATAAGTATAGTTATGTAGTTTTATCTACCTTATAATTATTGTAAATAGTAAAGAAATAGATATAGAAAATTGTTAATATACCAAAACTTAATAAATAAGAGTCAAATAACATGATTATCATGAATCCTATTGGTAGTAATATTCTATGAAAATTATATTTTAATTTAGATAATGATTTGATCTGAAAATAAAATATATTTAATAAGATAATCAATCCAAGTATTCCAACTTCAAACCAAACATATAAATAGGTATTGTGTGGAGTGGAGTCTATAAGGTATTCATGTCCAGACTTTATTTCTTTCTTAAATATTGTGCCAAAACTTCCAGTTCCATAACCAAGTATTGGTTTCTTTTTTATGTAGTTGATACTTTCTTTTATAAAAACGATTCGAATGTCATTTTGATCTATATGTAGATTTTTAGAATTAGTCTGAATAATTTCATTCTGTATCTTCATTTTTGCTTCTTTAATCCTGAATTTAAATTTGTCAGAAAATTGATATGCTGAATAAATACAAACTATTAGGAAACCAATAATCCCTATACTATAGATTATATTCTTTCTGAAATAATAGACACTGTATATTCCAAGAAACAGTATGAAAATTAGTTGTCCTGCTCTTCCGCTTTCAGTAAAAATACTAAAGCTATATATTGCTATACACATTAGTAGTATCCATCTGTATTGTACTTTTTTCTCTAGAAATAGAAATAAACATACTAGAGAAGAAAAAGCAAGTAAGATATTATGGTAATTGTAAGTTGTAAATGCTGAGATTGTATTTTTTGAGGAAATAATTGGGATATAGTTATGAAGAGGTAAAATAATTTCTTGATTAATAAGAATTGCTAAAATTGCTGATACAAGTGTAGAAAAAATAAAAAGTAAAGTCCCCCACTTTAAAGTTGATTGATTAAATTTTGAAGTTGCAAATACAATGAATACTAATAGAAATGACGATTTTTGAAGAATAGATATTGCATTTTCATGATTATTACCCCACATTATTCCTAAACAATAAAATACAAGAAGGAATAAAATAGATATCATCCATTTAGTTGTTTTAATTTCCTTCCATTGTCTAATTAGATTACCTTCTGTAATCCAGCAAATAATAATCAATCCAACAAGAATGTTTGAGGCAGCAATTGATAAAGGTATTGATAGTCCAAGTAAGATAAAAAGGATTGAGTATAACTTCTCTATAGTATTTTTCATAATAGATATTTATATACTCTGTTTTATATGTATACAGATTTTAAATTAATCCTAATTACTGCATTTAGTAGTTTTATCTTATTGAGCTTGTAAAGAATAAATTCTTTATTTTACTTTATCTACAATTGCTTTAAAAGCTTCAGGGTGGTTCATTGCTAAATCAGCAAGAACTTTTCTGTTTAATTCAATTCCATTTGAATGAATTTTCCCCATTAATTGTGAGTAAGACATTCCGTGTATTCTGGCACCAGCATTAATTCTTTGAATCCATAGTGCTCTGAATGTTCTTTTCTTGTTTTTTCTGTCACGGTATGCATATTGCATTCCTTTTTCTACAGCATTTTTAGCTACTGTATGTACATTTTTTCTTCTTCCAAAGTAACCTTTGGCGGCTTTAATTACCTTTTTTCTTTTAGCTTTTGCAGCTACTGAGTTTACCGATCTTGGCATAATTTCATTTTTTTTGGTAGTTAGTGGCTATTTTTTTAAGCTCTTAAAACTAAATACCTGGTTAATAACCTATTTAATTGTACTAAAGTCCTAACTGGTGTTTTACGTTATTCATATCAGCATCATGAACTAAACCACTCTTAGTTAAGTTTCTTTTTTGTTTTGTTCCTTTTTTAGTTAGGATATGACTTTTAAAAGCGTGTTTTCTTTTAATCTTTCCTGATCCTGTAAGCTTAAACCTTTTTTTAGCTCCAGCTTTTGTTTTCATTTTTGGCATTGTATCTTAATTTTATTTATTCTTCTTTTTTGCTGATATCATCATTATCATTTTCTTTCCTTCTAGCTTAGGCATGTTTTCGATAACACCATATTCTTCTAGTGCCTGAGCTAATTTTAAAAGTAAAATTTCACCTTGTTCTTTAAAGATAATTGTTCTTCCTCTAAAGAAAACAAAGGCTTTTACTTTAAATCCGTCCTTTAAAAAGCTGATGGCATGATTTAACTTAAAGTTAAAATCGTGTTCACCTGTATTAGGTCCGAATCTTAATTCTTTTACGACTACCTTAATTGTTTTTGCCTTTATGGCTTTTTGTTTCTTCTTTTGGTCGTAAATAAACTTCTTATAATCTATTAACTTACAAACAGGAGGTTCTGCATTTGGAGAGATTTCTACTAAATCTAGATTCATCTGGGATGCTTTGTGTAAAGCTTCTTTAATAGATATGATTTTAGATTCTACGTCACCCACAATTCTTACAAATGGAGCACTGATTTTCTCGTTTATCTTATGAAGATCTTTTCTCTCTACTCTTCCTCTTCTAAATTGTTTTCTTGCGATATTTCCCTCTGTTTTAGTTGTTAAATTTTGTTATTTCTTCTATTTCCTTATTTATGGCATCAATTAGTGTGTCAATCTTCATACTTCCTAAGTCATCACCACCATGTTTCCTAACTGATACAGTCCCATCACTTTCTTCTTTTTCGCCGACTATTATCATGTAAGGAGTTTTTGATACCTCAGCATCTCTTATCTTCCTTCCTGTTTTCTCTGACCTCTGGTCAATGCGACCGCAAATATCGGAATTTTTTAACAATTGCATAACTTTATTTGCATAATCGTGATATTTTTCAGAAATAGGAAGAATTACTACTTGTTCAGGCGCTAGCCATAGAGGGAAATTACCTCCACAATGTTCTATTAATACAGATACAAAACGTTCCATAGATCCAAATGGAGCACGGTGTATCATTACAGGTCTATGTTTTTGGTTGTCTGCTCCAGTATATTCTAGTTCAAAACGCTCTGGTAAGTTATAATCTACTTGAATAGTTCCTAATTGCCACTGTCTACCTAGTGCATCTTTCACCATAAAGTCAAGTTTCGGACCATAAAAGGCCGCTTCACCATATTCTACTACTGTTTCTAATCCTTGCTCTTTAGCAGTGTCGATAATTGCTTTCTCCGCTTTATCCCAATTTTCATCACTACCAATATATTTCTCTTTATTATTTGGATCTCTTAAAGATATTTGAGCTACATAATCTTTAAAATCAAATGTTTTAAATACATGTAATACCAGATTAATAACGTTTGTAAATTCTTCTACTATTTGATCTGGTCTGCAAAATATATGAGCATCATCTACTGTGAAACATCTTACTCTTGTTAAACCATGTAACTCTCCTGATTGTTCGTAACGATAGACTGTCCCAAATTCAGCATATCTTATAGGTAAATCCTTGTATGATTTCGGAGAAGAATTATAAATTTCACAATGATGAGGACAGTTCATTGGTTTTAATAGGAATTCTTCATCTATGTGAGGAGTTTTTATTGGTTGGAAGGAATCTTCTCCATATTTTTCATAATGACCGGAAGTAACATATAAATCCTTATTACCTATGTGAGGAGTCATTACTGGTAGATATCCAGCTTTTAATTGAGCCTTTTTCAGAAAGTTTTCTAATTTTTCTCTAAGAGCAGTTCCTTTAGGAAGCCATAATGGAAGCCCTTGACCAACTTTTTGAGAAAAAGTAAAGAGTTCCATTTCTTTTCCTAGTTTTCGGTGGTCACGCTTTTTTGCTTCTTCCAATAATTCTAGGTGTGCAGTTAATTCTTTTTGCTTAGGGAATGATACTCCATAAATACGAGTAAGTTGCTTTCGGCTTTCATCTCCTCTCCAGTAGGCACCTGCAATATTCAACAATTTAATTGCTTTTATTTTTCCAGAAGAAGGAATGTGTGGTCCTCTACACAAATCGGTAAAGTTTCCTTGTGTATAGAAAGTGATATTTCCATCTTCTAATCCTTCTAATAATTCTAATTTGTACTCATCTCCTTTTTCGGTGAAATGGGCAATAGCTTCTTTTTTTGAAATATCCTTTCTGTCGAAAGACATTTTCTGAGAAGCCAACTCCTTCATTTTTTTCTCAATTTTTGGAAAATCTTCAGAAGACAATACACGATCTCCTAAATCGATATCATAGTAAAAACCATTATCAATTGGAGGACCAATACCCAACTTAACACCAGGATAAAGAGCTTCTAAAGCTTCCGCCATAATGTGTGCAGAAGAATGCCAAAAACTCATCTTTCCCTGTTTATCGTTCCAAGTATGTAGGGTTAAAGAAGAATCAGTGGTGATAGGGCGATTGGCATCCCAAACTTCTCCGTTTACACTAGCGGAAAGCACATTTCGTGCTAGCCCTTCAGAAATTTCCATAGCAATATCCATGGAAGAAGTTCCACTTTCTACTTGTTTGATACTTCCATCCGGAAGAGTAATGTTAATCATTCGTTCTTGTTTTAAAGCGTGCAAATATAAGAAGTCTTCTATATTTTTCTAGTACTTTCTGAAATGACATATTGATCTATATTAATTAAATGTTAAAATTAAGATTGAATAATCCCAGGATTATAAGCTTCTTTTATAGGTGCATTGTTGGCAGCCTCAATCCCCATAGAAATTACTTTTCTAGTTTCCAGAGGATCAATAATAGCATCT
>Ga0208970_1000256_pt1 | contig 19131 bp, 22 predicted proteins | sample AOAMet2_C49A8_35_2_FD_188078 | JGI IMG/M metagenome (GOLD analysis project Ga0208970, IMG submission 188078) | Ammonia-oxidizing marine microbial communities from Monterey Bay, California, USA - C0912_C49A8_35 (SPAdes) | ecosystem: Environmental > Aquatic > Marine > Intertidal zone | place...
GGTTCTGGTGTTGGTTCAGGTTCTGGTGTTGGTTCAGGTTCTGGTGTTGGTTCAGGTTCTGGTGTTGGTTCAGGTTCTGGTGTTGGTTCAGGTTCTGGTTTAGTTCGAGAGTCAAATTCGGATAAAATATCTTCTGCGTCATTTGATTTGTTATTAGTACTCATATGAAATTCCTATTACAACAAAAGGACTTTATCTTTTATTTAATTTTTCAGGTGCTTTCCTTGCAAATAGTCCTGAAATAATTTTTCAAGATCATCATCAGAAGGGCATTTTTTGATTTGTTCAACCAAATTAGGTTCCTCGATCTCATAGCAATTCATCATATCTTGAGAATCTTTGAATACCAGCATGGCCTTATTTTTAAAAATACAATGATATAGTTTTTCAGATTCCATTTTATCAGGATTAAAATTTACACCATTTTCATCAGCAGATACAGGATAATCCATACCAATACTAGATCATCTCAATATTTAGATATTAACTTGATAGGATAATTGTAATTTTTTTAAAGTCATACAAAATATAATAATAATCAAATTAACATAGACTTAGTATTGGAAAGAATAGTTTTCCACATAGATTTTGATTATTTTTATGCTCAATGTGAAGAGGTAAGAAAACCAGAATTAAAAACAAAACCAGTATGTGTTTGTGTATTTTCAGATAGAGGAGGAGATAGCGGAGCTATTGCAACTGCAAACTATACAGCTAGAAAGTATGGAGTGAAGTCAGGAATACCAATTTCATTTGCTAAAAAAAAACTGGAACAAAGGAGTGATGCAGTATTTTTACCAGTAGATTTTGAATATTATTCTGAAACGACTGAAAAGGCAATGAAAATAATGAAAGAAAATGCAGATGTTTTTGAATATGTTGGAAGAGATGAAGCATATTTAGATATTACAAAAAGAGTTGAAGGAAATTTTGAAAAAGCTATTCATCTTGCTCAACAAATTAAAAATAAGATAAGACTTGAAATGAAATTAAGTTGTTCAATAGGAGTTTCATCAAATAAATTAATATCAAAGATAGCTTCAGATTATGAAAAACCAGATGGGTTAACAGTTGTAGAACCAGATAGAATTGAACAATTTTTAGAACCACTTAGTATTAGAGTAATACCAGGAATCGGGAAAAAAACAGAACAAAGATTTAAAGAAATGAATTTAGAAACGATTGAAGATTTAAAAAAAATAGATGTATTTACATTAAATAAAGAATTTGGAAGAAAAAATGGAACTTACATGTATAATGCAATTAGAGGAATAAACAGTGAACCAGTAAAAGAGAAAGAAGAAAGCATACAATACAGTAAAATAACAACTTTAAAAAAAGATTCAAAAGATCATAAATTTCTATTAGAAAATTTACAAGAATTATGTAAGCAGGTTCACGATGTAATTAAGAAAAATAATAAAATGTTTAAGTCAATAGGAATACATTTTGTACAATCAGATTTAACAAATAAATCAAAATCAAAAATATTAAGAAACTCAACAAACAATCTAGAAGAATTACAAAAGAATGCAGAACAACTACTACTAGATGCATTAGACAGCCAGACAATGACAATTAGAAGATTAGGAGTCAGAGTAGCAGATCTTACAGAAACTAAAGAACAAAGCGATATTACAAATTATTTTTAAATGAAAAACTCAATTTTTTGGATTATCAGATTCTAATTTTTTTAGACGTCTAGATTCTATAACTATGACGACCAAAATAAAAGCAAATAGCCATGGCAAGAACATTATCTCACCTGCAATTTTATGATATTCTTCCCATGCAACAGGATCAGTTGTAACTTTAAGGGCATACCACGATAATGAGAAAATACGAATTAAATTAACTCCTATGGTTCCAGCAATGCCAATTATAAAATAAACAATTTTGCGATTTCTCGGAATATTCATTTTTAACATAAATGCACCAATTACTAATGAAAAAATGATAATACTGTGAACACCAGCAGAAGGCCAGAAAACTTGTAGTGCCATGGAACCATGATCACCACGCAAGAACATTATATTATCACGAGCTATTGCAGTTCCCAAATCAAGGAAAGTGATTATCCAAACATTAGCTTGAACAAAATAAGGAACAACATATTGTAATGGACCAAGTGTATCATAAGGAAAGAATGCATCCAATGAAAGGATTATAGCAGTACCAGTAAGAAAAATAGGACCTGCCGGTGCAATTCGTATCCAACGTTTCCCAAAGAAAATAGTTAAACCAACAACAATGAAAATTGCCATTACTATAAAATCCCACATCCAAGTCCAAGAATAAATTAACTGAACATCAAATTGTGTTGCAGATTCAATTAGATATTCTCTCAAACCATATTCTAATGAAAGTAAATATGAAATGGTTAGTAATGCAATTGGGATTAGAGAAAACAATCGTTTTTTAGAAATAATAATTTTCAAACCAATTAATTCAGCAACAACAAAAACTAATGCAAAAAAGTAACCACCTCTACCTTCATTCCAACTCCAAGCGATAGAGTCAGGAAATGCGATCATTGCAAAAAGAATGGGACTAGAAATAATGAAAATACCAAAGAAAAGATTCCAATTTTGCATATGAAATTATCAAAAAATGGTAAATAAATATCTGAACGTGATATTAGACTTCAAATAATTTTAATATAAAATAGGAATAGAAAATCAATCTTCAGGATCTTCTATTTCATCAGGATCAGAATCTCTCCTGCTGGGTCTTATTGGAATGTACATTATTGTCACAATCAACAATAGATGAACTAGATGATACATTCCAAGGTTACAAAAATTTACCTAATTGGTGATTTCTAATCCATTAAAACTAAAAACTAACTTTGCATTCAGTCTTTAGAGATTTGATCGTTGTAAAATAAGTGATAAAAAGAATCAATATAGCAAATATCCTAATTGGAATTTCATAATTTGTAAGAAATGCAGTAGCAGTGGCACCAACAGAACCAAAAGTAGAGATCACAGCAAATCCAATTGGACCACAACTACATGCCCCTGCAGCAGATCCCATAATTGAACCAAAAATACTTCCGCTGATTTTTTGTTTGGAATTTTTAAAATGAGATATTCTAAATATATTCATAGGAATTACTAGTGCAGATAATGTTGAAAGAACTACAATTAAAATAAATCCTAATTCACTTCCGGAAGGAATATGAGTTACAAAATAAGGTTCCAAAAAAATGAATTCAGAAATAAGTAATAAAGTTATCACCATTGATGAAAATATTATCACAGATAGTGTAAAAAATTTGTAATTAAAAAAAACTAATTTAAAAATTTCCAACATTTAGATCATAGAATCCAAAATTTTCTGAAATACAGAAAATGGTTGTGCACCACCAATTTGTGTTTGATTATAATCAGAATCAACTATAAAGAATCCAGGAGTTCCTCTAACACCATTATCTCGTGCTTGTTGAGAATTGTACTGTACACGTTTTGAATATTTTTCTGAATCTAGACATTCATTAAACAATTCCATATCAAGATTCAAATTAAATGCAAAAGCTTTCAATCTTTCAGAACTTGCCCAACCATTATCAATTTTAGATTCTTGTGAAGTGTACAATGAATTATGATATTCCCAATACATGTTTTGATCATCTGCACAATAAGTTGCCTGAGCAGCTTTTGGTGAATCTCTACCTAAAAATGCAAAATCAACAAAAACTAAATTCACTTTTCCTGTTTCAATATAATCTCTCATGATCATAGGTTTAGTATTTACAAACCAATTATGACATTGATGACATTGATAATCACCAAATTCAACAATAGTTACAGGAGCCAAAGGATCACCTAAAATTGGCGAGCCCATAGCAGTAGAAATACTTCCATGAGTTCTAGTCATATCAACATCAAATGTTTCATTAGTTGATGAAGACATAGATGCCACAACTCCCACAATTATAGAAATTACAATTATGCCTAAAATTGCACCTTTCTTATTCATTAATTAATCAATAAAAATGAGTTAAAAAAACTTATTCTAAATTATGAGAAGATTTTTTTTTAAATAAATTAACAAATTTATCAATTACAGTATCAATAGGACACACATCACATGGAATGGTAGACGAATGAGTTTCAAGATGTTTAAGAAATTTTTCACGAGAATTTAAAATTAAATCACATTTTTCACAATAGATTTTTGTATTATTAGAATTAGAAAATTTTTTCATGAATAAAGTGTAAAATAATTACTTATAAAGATCATGTAGAAAATCAATTAAAAATCAGAGATAATGAATTCTCATATGAACATTAAGTTCAACTTGATATTGAGTGATAAAACCACAGTGAGTGCATGAAAACATATTTCCTTGTTGCGTATTGGAATCATGTTTTAGCACTTTACCATTTATAGAAGTAATATTGATAAATTCATTTTTAGAAATTACAGCAAAATTAGAACCTTCGTTAATAGAATCAAAATATTCTCTAATTGCAGATATCACTGATTCAATTTCCAAAACATCATCATCATCTAAAGTAGATAGAGTAAATTGATGGTTCTTTAAAGTAGGAATCGCCTCAACTTTATCAGCAACATAAACTAGTAATTCATTTTGAACTGATGAAACATCTTTACAATCAATTGTGAGCATAAAATTGCAATGATTCATCAATATTTTAGTTTAACAGTAATTTGAAAATGATTATTATGTATCAATATTATAAATGAGAGTATATGGGAAATTCTGAAACATTTGGAGTTCAAAAAGGACACGGAAAAGAAATAGTAGAATGGTTGAACGAACAATCAAAAACACAAAAAACCAAACTAGAAGCAAGGTTGTACAATTATGAAATTTCAACAAAAAACTTTGGAGATTTTGAAATGTTTTCATGGATGGGAGATGTACAAATTGCAAGAAGAATGATAATCAAAGCTAGTAAAAAATTTAAAATTAAAGTAATTGAGGGAGGGTACAAACCAAAAGAGAAAGTGTTTAAAATGAAAAAATTTGATTTTGCTAAAGTCAAAAAAGGAGATAAAACAATTGGACAGATAGAATTTGCTGTTTCACGATTTGGAAACGCTCAGTGGGAAATACAAGATGAAGAGCGCCATTAAGTTGAAAAATAACATGGAGAGAATTCAATGAAAATAGGAATTATAGGAATAGGTATGTTAGGTGAAGCAGTTGCAGAAAATTTACTAAATTTAGGATATGATATTTCAGTATACAATAGAACAATAGAAAAAACAAGAGGCGTGAAAATAAAAGGTGCAACAGTAATGAGTTCGCCTAAAGCAGTTGCAGAAAATACTGAGTTAGTTATAATCATAGTTAAAGATGCAATTGCAGTTAGGGAAGTGTCATTTGGAAAAAACGGTATTATTGAAAGTGGAAATAAAAAATTAATTGTTGCAGATATGAGTACAATTGATTCAGTTGAATCAAAAAATATTGCAAATGAATTTCAACAAAATAAGATTCAAAAATTAGAAATTCCAGTAATGGGAGGCCCAAATGTTGCAATAACAGGGAAATTAGTCATGATGGCATCAGGGCCAAAAACTAGTTTTGATTATTGTAAAGAAATATTTGATAAAATTGCAAATAAAGTATTTTTTCTGGGAGAACAAGGTACAGCAAATTCAATTAAACTTGCGATGAATTTACAAATTACAATGTTAGCATTATCATTATCGGAAGGAATAACATTAGTTGAAAAATCAAAAGTGGATCCAAAAATATTTTTAAAAGTTCTGAATTCAACATATTTTAAAACAGGAATGAGTGAAAATAAAGCATTCAAGATGATCAATGGAGATTATGATGCAACCTTCACAATGGCTAATTTAAAAAAAGATATCACAACCATGACAAATACGGCTAAGGAATTAGGAATAAAATTACCAATGATTAGCAAAGCTGAAGAAATTTATGAAAATGCAATAAACGAAGGATTAGGAAACTTAGATTATACAAGAATTATAGAATATATTAAAAAAATTAACAATTAACATAATTAAGAAATTAAACGATTTCTTTTTAAATATCTACAATAAGAAAATCCAAAAATCAACATACTAATTCCAGTAACAGTACCCCACATAAGAAAAGAAGTTAGATCAAATTCAGACATAAATGATAAAAGAATTTGAAACATCTAAAGTTTAGGATACGATAAAAAAAGAGATAGATCAGCCATGAAAGGATTCTGAAACATCTAAATAGATTTGAGATTGACAAGATTTATGCCTGAATTCAGATGCGAAGATTGTGGAAAAAGACTATTTCATGAAAATGAAACAACATTAGAAGTTGAAAAAACAATTCATTCAAAATTCTGTAGAAAAACTAAAGGAGAAACCCATAGCTATATGCACAGGGATCCAGCACACATGGAAACATTTGATGTAGAAAGGGAGAATGACACTACAGGCGAACCAGTATTAAAAAAATAAAAATTCGAGATATCCTCAAAATTATATCCTAGACAGTTATCATTAAATTTACTTGTCTGAAGAGCACGATTATGATTTAGTCATTGTAGGAGGGGGTCCAGCTGGATCATCAGCAGCTTTTGCGGCTGCAAAAAATGGAATCAAAGTAGCATTAATTGAAAAAGAAAATGACATTGCAGAGACAGTAAGAACCAGTGGGGTCACATGGATTGAAAGCATTAAAGAATTTGGAATTCCAAATGATTGTTACAATCCAATTAAAAATTTCTCATTTGTGTCACCAAATAATCAAGTCACAATCAGGGACTCAGTAGCAACAGCTGCAGTATTAGATGTAAGAAAAACATATCGATGGTTATCTAACGAAGCAAAAAAAATAGGAGTAGATATTTTTGTAAAAACTAACATTAACGGAGTGCTTAAAAATGAACAAAATGATATCGTAGGGGTTAGTGGCATAGGAGTTAATGGAAAAATAATATTTCATGCTAAAGTAGTAATTGATGCTACAGGATTCACATCTACAATTTCCAAGGCAATGGGTTTTGTTACACAATGGGAAAGGTTTGGTGCGGGTGCAGAATATGAAGCAAAAGTAGAAAACGTAGACTCTGAAACGTGGTGGCTAATGGTTGGACAGGAATATACACCTGCAGGGTATGCATGGATTTTTCCATTAGGAAATAACATTGTTAGAATAGGGGTTGGAGTAGGAAAACCAGAATCAGACATAGATCCAACTCAAAGACTCAAAGAAATAATAGAGAAAAAATTAGGACCAATAGAAAAATTGGGAAAAATTACACCAATAGAATTTCATTACGGATTAATTCCAAATGATGGACTATCACGTAAAACAGTTTTTAATAATTTAATTTTAGTAGGAGATACTGCAGGGCAAGCTAATCCTTTAGTTCTAGAGGGTATCAGATACGCAATAAAATTTGGCAGAGTTGCAGGGCAAGTAGCATCAAATGCAATTAAAAATAAAAAAACAGATGAAAAAGCATTATACCCATATGAAGAAAATTGGAGAAATGCAATTGAGTCTAAAATTAATTCTGCAGGAAAAGTTCAAGATAGATGGATAGGGTTATCAGATAAAGAATGGGATAAGGAATTAGACATAATCAAGGAACTCAAAACAGAAGAATTTTTAGATTTTATAAAAGCAGATTTTGGATTATCAAACATGGTCAAGTTAGCAATGAATCATCCAAAATTAGCAGTCAGACAATTGTTTAATTTAGTTAAAGGGAAGTAGTACACACCAGAAATATTCAAACGATGCAATGATTTTTAAAAATCATGCCATAGCAACTGCAGGAATACAGAAGCTAGGCATGATTTTAGGTACAGATATGTTCTGGTTGGTCGATTTGGACATACATAACGAATGAAATTGCTCAAGAGTCAATGTAGAACAGGTTTTACAAATCATAGATGTGTATTTGAAGCAATGGAGACATGTTGTTGCTTCAGCAAGACATCCACCACAATTTCTACAAGATTCATCAGGCAATTTCGTTTCAAAATTATTTATTAAAAATTAGTTATAAGGAGCACGTAGAATTTATTCGAATGAATCATCAGCGTCAAGAAGATTATAATTGAATAAAAAACATGACGAAGTATGGATAATGTAAGTAAGAAATTTGATGAGTGGGCAATAAACGGAAAAGCAGAATCAATGGAAAAAGGCCACGGAGTAAATGTTTTAAAATTTTTGAAAAAAACTTCATTTGATAAACCCTTTTCATTTTTAGATGTAGGGTGTGGAAATGGATGGGTTATCAGATACATATCAAATATCTCAACATGTAAAAAAGCAGTTGGAATAGATAAAAGTAAAAAAATGATTATTCAATCAAATAAAAAAATTAAAAACAATAAAGAAAATTTTGTTTGTACTGACATAGAAACATGGAAGTATACAGGTAAATTTGATTATGTTTTTGCTATGGAGTCAATATATTATTCAGATTCAATTGAAAAAGCAATTAAGAAAATTTTCAAATTAGTAAAACCAGGTGGAAAGTTTTTTTGTGGTACAGATTTCTATACAGAGAATAAAGCCACAATCAAATGGGGCAAAATCATGAAAATTCAAATGCATTTACATTCAAAAAAAGAATGGAAATTATTTTTTAAAAATGCGGGTTTTATCACACAGACAAAACAAATCAAAGATTTGAAAGGTAATGAAAAATGGAAAAAAGAATTTGGGACACTATTCATCATAGGCACAAAACCTACAAAGTAATATTCAAATCACATTAGAAAGTACAAAGGAACATGTGAGCTGGAGCACGACACGCTGCTACGGCAGAGGAAACTCCTCCCTCCATACAGGAAATGTGATCTGGAGATAGATAATCAGAGATGGTTGGCAACGGAGCAGAAAAGAATCCAATATGGCGCACGGTGATGGTGAAAACCTGAGGTTTCCATAAAAGGAATGAAACAGACGACCCACATGGAGCAAAGCCAAACAGAACCCTAGGATCCTGTACCAGGTTCAGGTAGGCTGCAAAGCGAAATATCGTGAAAACAGAAGGAGGGTTACTCCCAGCACACATATTTTTTATATTATTTTAAAATAGAATTATTCTTAATCTAAGTTCTAACTCATTTCACGAACTTGTTCTTTACAGATATCTGCATTGCAACCACATGTTGCGTCACATAAACATGAACCTTGCATTTCACAATCACATTCAGAACCAATTTCTGCGGATGCAGCACAACCACATGCAGCTTCTTCACCACTAGATGGCATAGTTTGTTCAGGTACACTTTCTTGTGGAGTAGTTTCTTGTGGAGTAGTTTCTTGTGGAGTAGTTTCTTGTGGAGTAGTTTCGTAAACACTTCTTGTTTGTGCATAATCAGTATCATCTTTCAAATGAGCTTCACCTCTATTGGTTTGATATCCACCAGAGGATGCACTTGTTTGATATCCAACAAGATTGTTAGGATCAATTCCTTGTTGTCCTTGTGCTTGGTTTTTCATTGATCTACTACTGATAAAGAAAAATCCAATACCTGCAACTGCTGCTAATCCAGCCATTCCATAAATAATCATAATTGGGAAACCACCAGTTGATGTTGTCATATAATCCTCAGGAGGAGTTGGAGTGACACCAATAATTTCAACTCCATCTAAAATATCTAAAGCACCAAATCCAATGGAAGACAAGTTTGCAGTATCAGTAGATTGAACACTTCTGACAATGTAAGTCTCGTCAGCCATTACTTCTGCTTCAAAGACACGTTCAACTTGTCTACCTTCTCTAATACTACTTTCACCCATTGTCCAGCTAGAAACAACAAATCCTTGAATGGATTCATCCAATCCAAATGTATTTGCATCAGCATTGATTCCAGTTGGGTCAAACAAGAAATGCCAGTTAGTTAATGGTTGTTCTACAATAAAATGAGCGTTAATCAATTCTCTATTCAAAACATTTTCAGCTTCAGTATTTACGAAAGTATTGTAAAGAATTGGTTCTTCGGTTTTAAGAATGTCTAATGGAATGTTAATTTCAGTGCCATCAATTACAATCGAAGATGTAGCAGTCAAACCTCTCCATCCTAAATCAACTAATTTCTTTTGGGAGTCTTCAGTAATAATATAATCAGTTATAGTTCCTTCTAAAATTACACGATAGTCAATAGATGTTTGTAGATTTCTACCAGTTAATTGAAATTCATATAATACGTTCAAGTCAGAAACTCTTGCTTGACTTCCATCTTGTTGAATTCCATCGTTAAGTTCCTTCATTAATTTTTGAACTCCAGGGTTTGTTGCATCAGCAGTTCCAGCGGTTTTCCATTGAGTTCCACCTAAAGCATCAAACAAATCACCACCGTTTGGATATTCAATAAAGACAGTTTTGAGATAACTCATCTTAAATGGAGATTCAGCATTATTTGGATTAAGTGTAGTATCTAATTGTGCAGCCCATGCAGGTCCGCTCGTACTAATAACAATAAGCCCTGCCAGTAAAATGGTCATCAATACTGCTTTAGTCACGACTAAAAATCACTAAATAGCCGTAATAAACTTATCCTAATCATTTAGAACAAATACCAATTTAACGAAATTAGGATCTTCTAAAAAGTAATATGGAGTAAATATAATGAAATATTGTTTTAAAGGATATGATATGATTACAGTACTAGCAGGAGGAACAGGATCGGTTAAACTCGTCAGAGGATTAGTTGCTCAAGAAAAAAAAGTCAATGTAATTAGCAATGTAGGAGATAATTATTGGTTATACGGACTTTATGTATGTCCAGACATTGATACAATAATTTATGGATTAGCAGATTTATTGGACCAAGATAAAGGATGGGGAATTAAAAAAGACACATTCAACTTTAAACGTCAAATGGAAGTATTCGGGGAAGAAACATGGTTTGGAGTAGGAGATAGAGATGCAGCTACACATTTGATTAGAACAAATATGTTGAAAAATGGAAAAAATCTTAGTGACATCACCAAATGGATGTGTGAGAAATTTGCAGTTACTGCAAACATAATTCCAGTTACAGATAACACAGTTGAAACAAGAATCACCACAAACAAAGGAGAATTACATTTACAAGAATATTGGGTAAAACACAGAGGAATGGATCCCGTAGAAGGAATTCAATACGTTGGAGCAGATAAAGCAAGACCAAACCCAGAGGCCATCAATGCAATACATGATTCAGATATGGTCATACTAGCACCAGGTAATCCACTCACATCAATTGGTCCAATGTTACAACTAAAGGGAATTAGAAAAGAATTATCAAAAATGAAAAAGAAAGTTGTTGCAGTAAGTCCACTAATTGGAGATAATTCAATAAGTGGTCCGGCTGCAAAGTATATGCAAGCAGCAGGAATAGAATCAAACGCATATGGATTAGCAAAAATGTATTCAGATGTATGTTCAAATGTTGTTGTAGATACAAAAGATAAAGCACTTGTAAGTAAAATCCAAGGATTGGATATGAAAGCATATGAAACAAAAATTACTATGAAAAATAAATTGGCAGAAGAAGCATTAGCAAATTTCATTTTAAAACAAGTGCACGTTTAATTTGAAAATAGCAGCAATTATTCCAGTTAAGACTTTCTCAAATGCTAAAACACGATTAAAGTTACCTCCAAACAAAGTTGAGGAATTATGTAAGATCATGTTAGAAGAGATTTTACAAACATTATCAATATCACCACAAATTGAAAAAATAATATTAATTACAAAAGAAGAAAAAGCAATAGAAATAGGAAAAAAATTCAACACCATTACAATAATTGATGAAAAAGAAGAGAGTGTGAATCATGCAGTTTCTCTTGCAGATGAGTATCTATTAGAAAATGGTTTTAATGCATCAATTGTATTTCCACAAGACATACCATTTATCAAAACACAGGATATTGATTTTATATTAAAACATCAGCTGCACCCAAATTTTGCAATAATTGTCCCGTCACGAAATTTTGATGGAACAAATGCACTTGTAAGAATGCCAATCAATTTAATGAAAACACACTATGACGATGACAGTTACAGAAACCACATGATTACAGCAAAAGAACACACACTAAATGTTGCAATGGTCTTTGTTAAACGAGTAATGTTAGATGTGGATAGTCAAGAGGATTTAGAATTTTTATTAGAACAAAATGAAAAACCAGAATTAGTAGAGAAAATTAAAAAAATTCTAAATTAAAGATTTTTTTAAGTAAAATTTATTTAAAATTAAAATAATTACAGCTAAAATTCCAGATGATAAAAATAAAAATTCTAGTGTAAACATAAAGGGATTAGTAAATGCAGTCTCTAAAGATACATAATTTATTTGAGAAATAAAATGAGCACATGCAAAAATAAAATAATTTGTAGCCCAATGAATTAATAAAGATGCAACAAACCCGTATCTAAAATAAACATAACCCAAAATAATACCACCAGCAGTTGCTTGAGCAAATTTACCCTCAGTCCACGAATCACCAAATGCAATATGAGCAAACCCAAATGCAATGCCTACAAAAGCAATTACAAAAAAGGCTTTTTTAGAATCAAGTATATTTAATGAGGAAGGAGTCCACAAACATTTTAAAAAATATGAAAAAGATGCACGACCTGAGTACAACACGAATAAAGGGATTCCAATCAAGAGTATGCGAAAAACAAATTCTTCCAGTAAGGGGGCAAGAGAAACATAGAAAAATTGAATTAAATGGTTATCACCAAGAGGAGGAACAGTAATAATTCCAAAAGATTCTTGAATAAAATTAATTAATGCAGAAATCAAAACTAGTATGGATAACCATTTGGTCATAGCAAACATATAATTTAGTTTAACATCATACTCACCCCTAGAAATTAAAGATGATATAGATTTTAGAAAATTTTGTTTTGGACCCAAAATAGAAAATACAAAAATAGCAAGATAAAATACCCACAAAATTACAAATACATCACCAATACTTAGTTCAAAAGAAGATTGATAGAAACTAGTTTCACGAAATATATCTAAATGAGTAACAGGATAATCATAATTGATGTCATCACCAATATCAGTTTCAAATACAACATAGATTCCAATAGGAAATGAAATTACAAGTAATCCAAAAATAACGGATAATAAAGCAGTAAAAGGAATTCCAAATAATTGAAGTATCTTATTTGGATTTTGCAATTTTTCTAATGTAGTTCTATAGTATCTTCAGCAAAACCCAGATGGACAAGAGTATCTTTGATTGTATCTCTATGATCCCCTTGTAGGAAAATATAGCCTTCTTTTGCAGTGCCACCACAGGCATATTTATTTTTAAGATCTTTGGCAACAGTTTCTAAATTATTTAATTTTGGATCAAGACCCTCAATCATAGTACCTTTTTTCTTGAATCGTCTAGTTTCCAATCGAATTATAATTTTAGTACTATCTTTTGCAAGTTCCCCACATGCACACAAGTCTTCAGGTAGACCACAAGTATTACAAATAACTGCCATACGTTCGAAATGAATTCAATGAAGCACACTATTAAGCCTTCTTTGATGTAAAAATCAAAAATAATCATATTTTTTAAATCCAAAATTAATGAAAACTAGTGTCAGATGAACTTAGAAAAAAAGCAGCTGAAATGTTACTAAATGGAGCAACTCTGCTTAGTGAACCATGTCCATATTGTAAAGGAGTGAGAGTAATGAAAGAAGGACAAGCACTTTGTACAAAATGTGGACGTAAACCTGAGAAAAGAGAAATAACAGTAGAAGAAAAAGAAGAAAAAACGCCATTAATAGACACATTAGAGAAGAAGCTAGAGGAATTATCAAAAGAATTAGAACAAGAAAAAGACCACGATAAACAGCAATCTATACTGAAATCCATCAATTCAATATTAGAAATGAAGGAAAAAATCAAATAAAAATAATAAAGTTTTTATGTTAAAATTTATTTTTCTGAATCATAATGGCAGATAAAGCAGCTCCACTTCCAGCATCAAGTGGAGGTCTCATGAGATTCTTTGAAGATGAAACAAAAGGTTTCAAACTGGATCCAAGAATAGTAGTTTCAATTCCAATTAGTTTAATTGCAATTTCATGGATAGCAGACCTATTTTTCGCTCCGTGAAAAAACAATGGAACAAGAATCAGATGACGTTTCAAATATTCATAATAGATTTTCACTTACTTTAGTAAATCCAGGATCCAAGTATTTTTCACTGGTAGGATCATTGGTAGTAGGAATAGTGATTGTACTTGCAACATATTTTGGATATCTCAACTTAGAGTTCAATGAATTTTGGTACAAAATACCAATGGTGTTAGGAATAATGGCAGTAATGCAAATACTGGATGTTAAATTTGCAAAGAAAAAAGAATATTCAAAATCATTACATTCATCACTTTTTGGAAACATGCTTTGGGTAGTTACAATTCTAATGGGAATACTAGCAAGTATAGTATTATCAAAGGACACATCACTGTTTTTCATTACATTTGGAATGATACTTTTTGCAAGTTTTAGAATTGGTCTATACACAACAACATTAGGGGCAAGTTTGAAAAAAGCATGGGCAATTGCATTCATTCAACCATTAGCAATGTTTTTGGTATTGATTCCACAAGAATCATGGATTCCAATGCTTACTAACCCAATTGCATTAGGATATGGATTTACATTTTTAATTATTGCAACTGCATGGTCAATAGTAACAGATAGAGCAGGAAGACCAGGAATGAAAAGTACACATAAAACTATTCAAGCATATCTTGCATCGCAAGGTAACGATGTTAGTGATGCTGAAGAATTGATGGGAGAACATGCAACTGAAACAAAAGTAGGAACATTACAAATTAGATTTTCTTCAGATGATGAAACTAAATTTACAATGGTCTTACCTGAGATACATCCAGGACCATATCATCCAGTGGGCGGAAGCAATATACCATATTTAATCTACAAAAATTTATCGTCATCAGCCATGGTAATGCATAGTATTTCAGATCATGCATTAAATCTACCATCAAGAAATGAAGTAGATAATTATCTAAAAAATTTACAAAATTTTGAAATAAAAGAAGAAGGTATCAAATGCACAGAACCAGTAATAGTGCAAATCAACAAAGCAAGAGTTACAGGAATGCTTTTTGGAAATAATCCATTGTTATTACTATCATTATCACCACACGGTATGGAAGACATTCCAAGTTACATGAAAAAAGAGATTGAACAGTATGGAAATAATAGAAATTTTACAAAAATAATGACTGTAGATTGTCACAATGCAATGGGAGAGGAAATATCAAAAGAAGACGGAGAAGATATGTTGAAAGCTGCAAAATCATGTTTAGATTCATTGATTACAAAAGAAAGTTTTCCAATAGAATTAGGATATGCAAATACAAACGACATGGATGTATGGACAGAGGATCTTGCAAAAGGAGGATTAGGAATCACATGTCTAAAAATCAACAATAAAAAATATTTTCTCGGATGGGCAGATGCAAATAACATGGAAAATGGGATTAGAGAAAAGATTATAGAAAAATTTTCCAATGAAGGATATAATTTATTAGAAATTTGTACATCAGACACACATTATGCATCAGTTAAAGCCAGAAATAGAAATGGGTATTATCAATTAGGGTTAATTACCAGCGGAGACAAACTTTCAAAGTGGTTTATAGAAATTGCGCAAAATGCAGAATCCAAAATAAAAACAGCAAAATATGAAATTCTAGAAAATGAAACAAAAGTAAGAGTCATGGGTCAGAGTATCTACGAAGACTACTCAAAGGCTTTAGAAAACTCATTAAAAATTACCAAAATGTTTGTAATCGGTAGTTTAGGATTATTCATTACTAGTCTGTTTCTATAGTTTTCATTTCATCAATATTACCATAAAATTCATCAATAAATGAAGAAAATTGAAAAATAGGTACAATTGGAACCTTATCAATAAAATCAATTTTGTCTTGATATAGAGTTACAATAACAGGCACAGCCATAGAACCTTCAGTCTTTGCAACATATTGTTTGGTTCTTTCAATTTGTTTGTGAACCGCAGTTGTTAATGATGATGAATTGTATCTTTTCCAGTGTTTACAATCAATCAATATTGCAATACCTAACCTAATTCCAACAACATCAATTTCCATTCTAGGTTTTGTTAACATAAAATTTTTAATTACAGCAAAATTTTTTGAAGACAAGATTTCAGCAGTTAAACCTTCAAAGTCTCTCCAATCTAATGCAACAGATATTTCATCTAAAGGAAATCCATTTTGAAGTAAAATGGTAGCAATTTTTAATTTGTCACCATCTTCAAAATAATAAAAATCATCTTTTAAATTTCCAATACCATTATCGATAAAAGTATTCAAAATATTTTTAGAATCATTTTCATCAATTTGAGTTACTTTAGAAAAATCTTTTGCAGATACACCGCCTTGAATTATACCATTTAGACCAACAATCATTTTTGGATGAATTTTCAATATTAATTTTTGAATAATATCAAGGATATAGGTTTTAGGTGATTAACATATCTGATAATTTTCATATAGGTTTTATTACAAGCATCAGAAATTGATAATATGAAAAAAATGCTAGTAATCATACTAGCTCTTTCAATTATAGCAATAACACATAATGAATCATTTGCAGAAAATAATACGTTTGTAAAATCAATAAAATTCATTCAATATTTAGATGAAAATACAGCATTAGAAGAAGTAAAAAATGGAAATCTTGACATGTATTACTACAGAATTTCATCAGATAGGTTAGAGAATAGTCAATCCAGAGAAGGATTAAAAATTTTTGATTCAACAGGAGGATCATACAGTTTACTAGTAAATCCAGCAGAATCTGAAAAAATTAATCCATTTTCAAATAAAGATGCAAGATTTGCCTTAAACTACCTAGTAGATAGAAAATTAATTGTCAATGAATTAATGAGCGGATATGGAGCACCAACCATATCATATTATGGTCCAACTGATCCAGAATATCTTACAATAATCAAAGAACTAGAATCATTTAATTTCAAATACAATCCTACATTGGCAGAAGAAATTATTTCAAAATCAATGACAGAAAGAGGGGCTTTAAAAATCGACAACAAATGGATAATGAATGATGAAAAAGTAAAAATTAAAATTTTTATCAGAAGTGATGATCCAGTTAGAAAATCAATAGGGGAAATATTATCAGTGGAATTAGAGAGAATTGGATTTACAGTAGAAAAAGACTACGGGGATTTGAATAAAGCATTTGTCATAGTATATGGATCAAATCCAGCAGATATGAAATGGAATCTATACACAGAAGGGTGGGGGAGGTCTGCATTTGTAAAATATGATTCAATAGGATTAGGACAAATGTATTCACCATGGTTTTCAAATATGCCAGGTTTTAATGATCCATCATATTGGAATTATGAAAACAAAAAATTAGATAAATTAACTCAAGAAATTTACAAAGGAGATTTTGAAACTTCAGAAAAAAGATCACAATTAATTCAAGAAGCAGTTAAAGAAGGAATTAATGAATCAGTAAGAATTTTTTTGGCAAGTAAAATTGATCAATATGTAGTGAATCAAAATGTGGAAGGAGTCATCAATGATTTAGGAGCAGGAGTTCCTAGCAGATTTACTCCAATCAATGTAAAAACTAATGATGAAAAATTAACAATAGGTGTAAAGCAAATTTATCAAGGGGCATGGAATCCAGTAATGGGGTTAACAGATACATACAGCAGACATATTTGGGGAATTATTTCAGATCCCATTACATTCAAACATCCATTTACAGGGGAAACATTTCCAGTTAGAGCACAATGGGAAGTTGAAACATCAGGAGTAAATGAAAAGATCAAAGTACCTGCTGAATCAAAAATGTGGAATCCATTATTACAAGAATGGAGTAATGTGCCTAAAAATACAGTTGCAACAAGCAAAGTCACTTTTGATTTTGAATTCAGTAATTGGCATAATGGAGAATTAATGGATATGAATGATATTTTACATTCACTATATTTTACAATTGAATGGGGAACACAAAGTAATGAAAATGATAAAACATTTGATACAGAATTCACACCAAGAGCAGCACAAAGCATTCAGACAATTATAGCAATAAATCAACTTGACGAAAATACAGTAGAAGTGTATGTGAATTATTGGCATTTTGATGAAAATGAAATTGCAGAATGGGCATCTTTATGGAGTCCAGTGCCATGGGAAATAACAGCATCTATGGAAAAAGCCGTAACGGATGGAAAAGTATCATTTTCAAGATCAGGTGCAACTAATAAAAATGTAAATTGGTTATCACTAATTGTTCCAAAAGATGCAGAAATAATTAAAGAAAACTTACAAGAATACAAAGATAGTAAATTCATTCCAAATTCATTAAATGAAAATCAAAAACCAGAACAATATTATCAGAACAGATATGAATCATCAATTAAATGGATTGAAAGTAATAATCATGCAGTAATTAGCAATGGTCCATTTTATTTAGAAACGTATTCACCAGAATCAAGAACTATAACGGTAAAAACATTTGAAGATAAATCATATCCACATAAAATTGGAAAGTGGTCTGAATTTGAAAATATACAATTTCCAACCATTAAAAAAATAGATATGGATAAAATAGTAAAACAAGGTAACAATATAGAAATTATTGTTGAAACAAATGATGCAGATTCAATACTGTATTTTATTATAAACAATAAAGGAAAAATTCAATCTACAGAGGAATTAAAAATTAATGAGGGTAAAGTAATCATAAATATTACATCTGAGGAATCAGAAAAACTAAAAGTTGGTGCAAACAGTATCAAAATATTTGCAATATCAAATTCAGTTTTAAAACCAGATTTTTATGAATCAAGTTTCCTGGTTAGTGAAATAAATTTAGAAGAACCTAAAATGACAGTTGATTCATCAAATATTGAAAATGAAATTAATTACGATATATGGATAATTGGGATCATAGTAATTGTGATAACCATATCAATTACAGCATATCTTAAAATTCAAAGTAAACCATAATCATTAAGAATAGTTTGGATTTGTTCTTCATTTTCAGCTTTAGAATAATCATTTAAGAGATTTTGATTTAACTCATAAAATGTATGGCCCCACTTAAATTTATTTAATAATTCTAAACTTT
>Ga0208970_1000289_pt1 | contig 17986 bp, 18 predicted proteins | sample AOAMet2_C49A8_35_2_FD_188078 | JGI IMG/M metagenome (GOLD analysis project Ga0208970, IMG submission 188078) | Ammonia-oxidizing marine microbial communities from Monterey Bay, California, USA - C0912_C49A8_35 (SPAdes) | ecosystem: Environmental > Aquatic > Marine > Intertidal zone | place...
AGAACTCTCGTCGTTACTGAATCCGTTTTCAGTATGGACGGAGACACCACGCCCTTGGCTGGAATTGTTTCTCTTTGTAAAAAGTATGGCGCTTTACTCATGGTAGACGAAGCGCATGCGCTAGGTGTCTTAGGAGAAACCGGTATGGGGCTGGCTGAGCAACTCGGCTTGACAGATGAAATCGATCTACACATGGGCACGTTAGGCAAAGCAGCCGGAGTGGCGGGAGGCTACATTGCAGCAAATCGTCAGTGGATTGATTTACTCATCAACAAAGCTCGATCATTCATTTACTCAACTGCTCCACCACCGGCACAAATGGCAGCAGCAGGAGTAGCTCTAGACATCATACAAAGTGAGGAGGGACGTCAGTTGCGCGACAAGCTCTGGTCTAACATTAAGCAACTAAAACAAGACGCACAGTCTGCGATCATTCCTTGGATTATTGGTGATAACAGGTCAGCCATGCAAAAAGCGCTTGAGTTACGCTCATCAGGATTTCTGATTCCTGCGATAAGATACCCCACAGTTCCAAGAAACTCTGCCAGACTAAGGATATCAGTAAGTGCAGCCCATAGTGAGCTTGAAATCAATCAACTTAAAGAACTCATCGATTAAACGACACCTGACTGGAGATTATCAAATCATCCCGATTGGCGGTCGTATAAATCACGGTATAGCGCACTGCTTTGATAAATATCCTCATGAGGACCATCAGCAACAATACCGCCATCCTCGAACACGAGGATACGATCGCAAATTTTAATAGTGCTAAATCGGTGCGCAATGATGAAGGTTGTGCGCCCTTGAACCAAATCCTCAAGCTCTGCTTGGATCCTTGCCTCGCTCTCGCTATCAAGGGCAGAAGTCGCTTCATCCATAATTAGAATAGGGGCATCTTTCAGAAATGCTCGCGCGATAGCAATACGCTGGCGCTGACCACCGGAGAGGTTTGATCCTTTTTCCCCAACTGTCGTCGAGTAGCCTTCACCCCCGTCCATCTCAGATATAAACTTATCGGCGTGGGCTCTCTTTGCAGCTTTAATAACCTCTGCATCACTGGCCCCGGGACGACCAATACGAATATTCTCCATCACGGAATCATTGAATAAAACCGGGCTCTGAGAAACGATCGCAACTCCATCACGCAACTGCTCCTTGGTAACTTTACGAACATCATGCCCATCCACACTAATGACGCCTTTCGTGACATCGTAAAATCGAGGAACCAAACTCGCGAAAGTAGTTTTACCAGCACCACTTGGCCCAACCAAAGCCACCACTTGCCCCTGTGGAACGGTGATATTGATGTCCTTGATTACAGTCTGATTGTCTCTATAGCCAAAGGAAACATCATCAAAACACACCTCGCCCTTCACAGCATTTAATGGCAAAGGTTTTTCCGGATCTGCAAGCATAGCATCGTGATTGAGAATATACTCAACACGGTCTAGTGATGCCAAACCCTTCTGAATACGTGCACTGACTTTGCCCAAGACCTTAATCGGTGCATAACAAAGATATAACGCCATTAGCAAGGGCATGAGATCTTTGTCGAATTCCATCCCTGATCTTCCCGCATATAGAATAGCTGCCGCAATACCGAAGGATGAAATGATCTCCACTGAGGGAGAAATCATATTGTCATATTTGACCACCTTCATTCGTGCCTTGAATAATTGCAAAACTTTAGTTCGAAATGCGGAGATTACTTTCCTCTGCATGTTGTATGCACGAATTTCCTGTGGCGCCTGAATACTGTCTGTGACCGAGGCCGAGATAGTTCCCATCTCAGATTGCACTTTTTCAGCTTTAAATTTGAGCCTTTTCGCAAAAATTCGAATGGGGAAAACACACATCGGTATAGTCGCCATACAAACCAACAAGAAGAACATCTCACCGCGCTCAATTGATTGAACCACCAGATACGTTATAGCAGAAATCAATACCATCGGTTGCTTGATCAAATCATTAGAAATATTGACCAACACATTACGCATCATTTGTGTATCGACCATAAGACGGCTTAAAAGGTCGCCACTTTTGTTTTGCTGGAAAAACCCAACCGAAAGGAACTGTAACCTTTTAAATAGTTGGACCTGAATTCGCTCAAGCACTCGCCCACCACAGTATTGGATAAAGTAACTGTTGACGTAGTCACACAGGCCACGTGCAAAAAATGCTGCGGGCAAAATTAATGCCACAGGTATTAATTCCACCCACGATATCTCATCACCCCTGAACATCTCAGGAAGGACAGTTTTCATCATGTAAGGCATACCTAGGCCCGTCGCCACACCAAATCCTACGCCAGATAGCACCGCAAGCAGGAAATACCACTTCACCTCGAACAGGTAGCGATAGTATGGGAGGAAACGCTTCATAAATTAAGGGCGTCAGACACGGACGAATCACCGCATCGGCGTATGCTATTTACACTAGATATCTTGATGGGGCAAGCCCGCGCAGAGCACCGACATAATCGCAATAACTTCACCATGAGTCTGTCTAAACCTTGAGCTACTCACGCGCGTCTTGTGCCTTCATCAGTTGCTGGAAAGAAGCTTCCTTCATCGTTTTTACTTCACCATCGATTCTCAAATATGTTCGCTTCCCGTCGATGGGTACAGGGGTATGCATGATAATAGTCGCCGAATGATCCGACATGCTGAAACCAGGGATATAGACAAGCGGTCTATCTTCGCCGTCTGCATGACAGCTATTCAACATCGCAAGGGTGTCTTGTTTAAGATATCCTTTCTGCACCAAGTCCTCCAGTTGCTCGGGGAATTTACCTTCATCTTGATCATACTCAAAAAACAGGAAATATAATTGCTTCATTTTAGATACCACTTGGATAAGCTGTGCTTTGTTCTTTTGTTTAAGAATCATGGGGGTCGCCATAGCTGCCATTGCAGAAATGGGAGCAACACTACTCATCATTCCATAACCTTTGTCTGGCATGGGAGAATTACCTACGATCAAAATACCGCTTTTCGTGTTGGCTAGACAACACGCGTAGCCGTGCGGCACATCATCCGCGGATAGGTTCGAAACCCCTAACAACCCATCAAAAAGCGCTGTCGCTTCACTATCCTTTGGTATGTTCTTTCTAACCTGAATGACCTGCTCAACAAGCTCTTTGCAAAAATCTCCCGAGACATAAATAAGCCCATTACCTTTGGCTGGAAACCCTGTGGTTGCTGACTTGAAGTCGTCGCTACTGGATAATGTAGTTTTCCCTGATCGGCATTTCTCCAAGTAAGCTTCCGACAAGGAAACCAAAATGACATCTTTGGATTCGTCTAATATAATCACAGGTCTGAGCTTACCCATAGGCGTATCCATTTCTTCGGGTGCCTTGACAATCTTGAGTCCATCCCTCTCGCTGACTTCGGCATCCGCCTCGATATGCTCACCAAACTGCTTCCACAGCCACATTCCTCTCTCAATACGTAAGGTCACAAGCATTGTTGGTAGCTCGACCTGCTCGGACACATTCCAGCGCTTCTCCCTGTCAAGGGATATGACCAATGTAGCACGTATATCCATCTTTCCTAATAAATCACCCACAGTCATCGAACTATTAGCTATTTTTTCCTGCATTGCCTCAAGAAATCCCTGCTGTGTCTGTTCACCAAATGCGGCGCTCACGATCAACATCGTTTGCCTGAGGCGGCGTAGATTCAACTCGAATTCAACCACCATATCTGCGTCGGCAGGAGCGAACTCTCCCGCTCTCCAGGCGGTCCCCTCATCACCCATAACCGAGAGAACGCCACTGCGGCTCCCTCCAGTTTGGATAAACAACCGATTGTGCCATGCACTTTCATTCCATCGTGAACTTCGCCCCACGGCATCAATTTTTTCTAACCCAAGGTCATTGACTAAATTCACCACACTCAAATTCAACGGCACTTCATCGGAAGTTTGCCGCGCCACATCAAGCAGTCCGTCCATGACTTCGGCGAGCTGTTTGAGATCCTCATCGATATGAGTTACTGATAGATGAGATCCATTAGTCTCCAGATTGCTGGCCACATTTACCAGCGCGTTGTGGAAGGATGGAGCTTGAGCACTATCCACTGATGCTAATTTTTCATTAGCTGATTCACTCGCAGTTCTGGTATTTCCAGCTTGTTGTTCTGGGCTTTTATTGCAGGCCGCAAATATAATTAGAGCAACAGCGAACACGGTAAGAAGTTTTCCCATGCAACCAGTCTAGCTGCGCCACAAGATTTCTGTGAAGCAAAAAAAGCGACAACCTATCGGTCATCGCTTTTATTAAATTTGATTGATGAGCTAAACCTAGATCAAACCGGCTTTCTTCAGCGTGACATAGGCACCATTCTTATTGATTGTCTTAATAGCTTTAGCACTGAGCTTAAGCTTTACATGACGTCCAAGCTCAGGAACGTAGATGCGCTTGGTATGTAGATTGGGAGAAACTGAACGTTTTACTACCTTGGTGACGTGCCGACCAATACCACCCTTCTTCTTAGCGAGACCAGAGCGGTGAACTCTACCACCTACACGGACACGGGAACCTCTGATGCTGCATACTCTGGCCATTACTTTAATAAATATTGAATTGAAAAATAGTTAATTGCGGGCGGCGAGAAATACACTTCGTTAGCCATCAGTCAAGAGAATTAGCTATCTTTTACTGATCTCGCGTATTTTTTTAATATGCTTATGCATACGAGGTAACAAAATGGTGATTACAAGCAGCCCACCAAATGCAGCTCCCATGCAATCCGCGATCCAGTCGCCAATATCATTTGCTGATCTACCGGGCGTAAATGACTGGTGATACTCATCCAGCCTACCAATTAGGCAAAATACCACAGACACCATCGTGAAAACACGAAACCCAGAGCACTCTGGCCACTTAAGCCCTAAAAAGGCAGCAAATGCTGCACCCCCGCAAAGAAAATAAGAAAAATGCGCAATTTTATCCAAATGCGGGATCTTGGGAGCACTCTCTGAGTCCGGACTGCTTGCAGACAAAAACCATAGCGTAACCGTCCAAATAGCAAGCATACACATATATGCCGCGGGCCTCAAAGGAAGCCACGCGGCAAATTGGTCAATTTTGCGGGATATATTCACTATGTCCCGATTTAGTTGTTTTCAGCTATTAAGCAAGTCCCTCAAGAGTAGACTTGAGCTGATCAAGCGTCACGTTTGCACCCGTGATCGTCTCTTTCACTTCACCATTTTTGAAGAAAAGCAGACAGGGAATAGAACGAACGCCATACTTACCAGCAAGTGCTTGATTGGTATCAACCTCAACTTTTCCAACAGCAGCGGTTTCGCCAACTGCGTCAGCTAACTGATCAATCAGCGGGGATATCATTTTACACGGACCACACCACTCTGCCCAAAAGTCTACAAGCACGGGCTTGTCTGAGTTAATCACTTCAGCATCGAAATTGTCTTCATTATATGTATTTGCCATGGCGGAAATATGTACAGCCGAGTGGATACGTCAAGAGCCGCCCGCAGAAATTTCCACGAACGGCTCATGAGAAAATGAAAACACCCAAACTAGAGGGGTAGGTTGCCAGTCGAGAAAGCCAACCATGCAACTAAGCCACCAATGAGAAGCAAAATAATTTGTATTACCATATCGTTAAGTTAAGTTTTTGTGTTTGTTTGAATTAGTAGAAACATGTCAAAGCAATTACTCGAAGAGCTTTCCCCAGTCACCATCGACCCATATACTAGCAGTGGCGATCTGAACACCAAGAACTATTAAAGCAGCTACTAATGCGACGACCGAAAGCCCTGCTGATGCACCCTCACCGGGCTCATCGGTATCATCAGTATCCGCAGTGCGAATAGTCGCAGGCTGAGTGGTTGCTACCCCGGGAGTCATTGGCTGCGTTGGCAAAAGCTGAACAGTTGCCTTGGGAAGTGCTTGGCCTGAACCACCCGATAAATTGCTAGTAGCAGGACCAGTAGCGCCAGGTGTGCTAAGTTTCACAGTGGGAGCTGGAGCTGGAGCTGTAGATGTACCACCAGCTTGCAATTGGACGGTCGGCGCTAACGAAGGCGGCTTGGCTGGAGCTGAGCCGGCTGTTTTTAATGGAATCGTTGGTGCCGGCGCTGGTGGCTCGGGCTTTGAAGGGGCGCTTGGAGGGCTTGGTGCCTTAGGGATGTTGTCGTTGTCGTCACTCATAAGTAGTTTTGGTCTCGTTGGTGCAAGCATCAAGATCAATGCTCTTCGTAGATATAAGCATTGTTCAAAGGGACATGTCAAACCCACAGCGAATTTTTTTACTCTAATTATTGCCCGTCTATCAAAAGCAAAGCATCTGACATCGTCGCAAGAACCACTGGCACAAGACCAGCACGGTAATATCACATCACCCACTGAACATACATTTGAGCAACCATAATGACCCCAATTTTCTTATGAATGATAGCTTGCTAACATTTTGAGGCATGATAACTTCATTGTATTGACTATGCGGTTACATGTTTATTATACAGTCTTGTCAATTTTGCTCGCTAGTATGTTACCTGCTAGAGCACTTGTGCACCGCTCTTATGATTCTAATAAACACGACCCGTTCATTGGGTTTCCTAACCCCACGGCGCGAAACCCGAATTTTATTTTTAGCCACTTGGATTTCACGGGAGTTGGCTGGAAAACATCCGATACGCGCTTATTATATACGATGGTTTCACCTATTCACTTTGTAGGTGCCTCACATGTAGCTCCCAGCGCCGGCCAAACGATACGCTTTTTTGCTCCAGACAACACCATTCAATCGTTCGTGGTAGATTCGCAAACTATCATCACTCAATCAGAACAAACGGATTTGCTGATCGGCAAGCTAACACAAGCTATACCTACCAACTACAACATCCGTCATCATCCTTATTTGAATTTAACCAATGACAATGCCTACTTGAACGAGCCCTTAGTTATTTTAGGGACGCGAGGTAAGGGTGGTAGCCAAACATCAGCAGCATTTGCCAATGTCTCGGTAGATGATAGAACCACAAAAACTATCAGCAGTTCTTACCTCACCCTGGGCTTTGACTCTGATGAAGTCCATTTTGAAACAGGAGATTCTGGAGGGCCTACGATGATCGAGCATGATGGTGTGGCTGCAATCATCGGCACGAATAGTGCATTTGCAACAGCTCCTTTCTTGGGGACCATCGTCAATTACTCTAATTTTATACCTTTTTATATCAATGAACTCAATGCCGTTATGGAAACCGATGGATACCGCATGACAAAGGCTATACCAGGCAGCACAACTCTAAAATTAAACCATCAAATACAATCCGAGACTATACGCGCAGGTCATCCTTTTGATATCAATCTAACGATCAATAATACCACTAACACACTCGCTGAAAACCTCAGATTAACAAATACCTTTTCTCTTACCTCCAACGTCAGCAATGCAATTGGTGCAGACTGGTTTGACCAATCAATAGCGAATACTACGATTGCCCGTAGGGCTAAACTCGAAAGAGGCATTAGTAGTAACTATGTTCTAACGCTTACAATCCCCGCTGCAGGTGTGGCACAACACGGAGTCACATTTTCCTGCGATCAATTTCCTGCCATTACTCAAAATTTTGATATAACCGTCATCAGCTCATTTCTAAGTTTCGTATCAGAGCTTGCTGATGCTACCCCCACAGGTGATAGTGATTTAGATGGCCTCGGTAATTTATTAGAATATGCCTTTGGGGGTGACCCTTCTACACCATCACATTTGCTGCCAGAGACCAGCATTCCGCTACTCCCAGAGCTTAAAATGGTGAATGGTATCATACAGCTGTCATACCTACGCCATAAAGATTTCGTAGAACGCGCTATCAGCTACGACCTTAAATCAACCATCACAATGGCACCCGGAACTTGGGCTAATGCTTCTTCGCTGATCACCAAAACCACAGTGAATTCGATAAATACTGAATTTGAACAAGTCACTTATGAACTTTCAAATACATCAAATCATCAGTTTTTTAGAATCGAGATTACACTCAACGAATGAGCTTAGCTAGTGTAGGGAACTCCCCCCTCATGCACTAATCTCAATCGACGGTGGTTATTTTAAATCAACAATGATGGAAATATAGCAGTCCATCGAACAGAAGACCCTGCACTAAATCTTCATTAATTAATTATAATTTATCAATGAAGAGTGAACAGTAATATGACGTGAATGGATACGGTGCACACTACGCATTTTCAGCAGCCATCGATTCTTTAACTTTCACCTCAATTTCAGCGTATAACGCATCATCCTCCTTCAGGGCCACCTTGGCAGCGTCACGTCCTTGAGCCAGCTGGTTTCCAGAATAGCTGAACCATGAACCACGTTTCTGCACGATATCGTATTCCAACGCAAGATCGAGCATCGAACCAACTGAGGAAATCCCCTCATTATACATAATATCGAATTCAGCCTCGGTAAATGGTGCCGCCACTTTGTTTTTGACAATCTTGATGCGTGTGCGATTTCCGGTAACGGTTCCATCGGTAGCCTTTATCTGTCCAATACGACGAATGTCGACGCGTACCGAAGAGAAAAATTTAAGAGCTCTGCCACCAGGGGTAGTCTCGGGATTGCCAAACATAACACCGATTTTTTCACGGATTTGATTAGTGAAGATACAAGTAGTGCGTGCCTTGGAAATAAGGGCCGTGAGCTTACGCATCGCTGCACTCATTAAGCGGGCCTGTGTGCCCACTGTGCTATCACCTATTTCACCTGCTAGCTCTTGCTTGGTAACTAATGCAGCCACGGAATCGAGAACGACTACGTCGATAGCATTGGAACGTACCAGTGTTTCAACAATCTGAAGTGCTTCCTCACCCGAGTTTGGCTGCGAGACTAACAAGTCATCAATATTTACACCGAGTTTGGCTGCATATGCAGGATCGAGTGCATGTTCAACATCGACAAATGCTGCAAGCCCGCCGCGTTTCTGTGCCTGAGCGATAACGGTAAGTGTGAGGGTTGTTTTTCCGGACGATTCGGGCCCATAAATTTCGACAACACGGCCGCGGGGAAACCCTCCAACTCCAAGAGCACGGTCAATGAGCAAATTACCGGTGGGAATGACGTCAACGTCGACACGATGACCGTCGCCAAGTCGCATAATAGCGGTTTCTCCAAAATCTTTTTGTATCTGAGATATTGCAAGATCGAGATTTTTCTTTCGCGCGGCTGCAAGTTTTTCCTCGGCAGCAGAATTTTTATTAGTAGGCATTTTAGACTTAGTTTTAGTAGTAGAGGAAGTTGATGTAGCTGGAATATTTTCGGCTACATTGGCCGCTTGGGCAGTTGATTTGCTGGCGGAAGAATTGGCTGATGTGGTTTTAACGGTTGCGGTGCTCATGACAATAGTTTGTTTTAATATTCATCACATATATCTCATTAAGCTGATACGTCAACACAAAAAGCTGTTCGAAAGAATAGTGTTATATAGAACATGTTCGTGTGAAGCCAGTTATGACGCAAAAAAAATCTGGATAAGACAAAAATCATGCGCAAGGTCTGAGCATGGATATTAAAATTAACACTTTTACAGGCGGCATGGCAGAGACAAACGCCTACCTTCTTCAGCGTGATGATAAAGCTATTCTCATAGACGCGCCACTGGGCGTATGTGACTGGGTAGCTTCATTGGGCGTATCGCTGACCGACCTGCTGTTAACACACCAGCATTACGATCATGTTGAGGATGCAGCGGCATTATCAGCTCAGGGGGTGCGACTTCATGCATATTCTGCATACTCACGAGAGCTCACACTGGAACTATTACTAAAACAATCAGGTATCCCCCTCAAAATTGAACCATACGAGGTAGATAATGTGCTGGATAATAACTCAGAACTCGAGGCAGCGGGTTGGCACTTCCGGCTTGAGCATGTTCCCGGACACGCAACGGATAGCTTGGTTTTTTTGACTGATGACCTCGTCTTTGCTGGTGACACCTTATTCGCTGGAGGAGTTGGCCGTGCTGACTTGCCCGGTGGCGACATGGATTTGCTTACTCGAGGCATCCAAGAAAAAATTCTAAATTTGCCTCCTGAGTCACGGGTATTTCCAGGACACGGACCGGAAACCACTGTAGGAAGAGAAATTGAATCCAACCCATTTCTGTAATCGATCAACAATACGGGAATATTCACACTCTTATCCCATTATGACAATAAAGATCGTTTTTTGACACAGGACCTCTTGCGTTAGGCGTAGAATAATGTCACCATATCGCTGAGTCACAGCTTTTATCCTCCAGAGTCATCGCTGGGCTCACACTATCTATTGGCATGGAAACATAGCTAAGTAGATAACGACTCCGTCTATTATCAGCAAATTACAACTAAACAATACAATGGAAGAAACATTCGCAAACCCCGATTTCGGCAACGATTCTCCGATGAGTGAAACTCACGCATCCCAGAAAGCAGCGGGCGACCTCCGCGCAGCAGCATCAGATAAAGCAAAGCAAATCACCCAAGACGCTGGTGCCAAAGCTCAACAGCTCAAACAGACCGCAGTAGATAAAGCTCAACAATTTCGCGAATTCGCAGGTAGTAAGGCCAACGAGATAAAAGAGACTGCAGGCGTTAAAGCACAACAATTCAAAGAGGCCGCCGGCGAACAACTTCAGCACAGCCGTGTCAAGGCTCGCGAAGTACATGCCGATACTGAAGAGTATATCCGCCAACACCCTACAAAATCTGTGCTCACTGCACTGGGTGCAGGTATCGTCATCGGCCTGATTTTACGGCGTTAGTTCAGTCAATTCAAAACTTGATTGCCAACTGCCAGCACAAAAGTGTTACGTGCGTTTGCATTTCACGTACCAAGTATTGTTTATTGCGCAGCATTTGTCGTTTTGATCTGTATTCTGTTTGTTTCTGGTCATGAAAGAAAATACTCAACAGCAACAGGACCCATCTCCTCAGCTTGATCATTCAGGCAGAGATGATGATTCCTCAGGAATATTGAAGCGCGCCGTTTCCGAGTTTATCTCTGCCCGTGTCGAGCTCACAGCTATCGAAGCGAGAGAAGCAGCTGAGTTCACTGTGCGTAAGTTAGTCTTGGCTCTCGCATTCCTAGTCTGTATTTTTATCACTTGGATATCCACAATGGCGTGCCTTGTCGGCATTTTTGGCGACTGGGCAGAACAACAACTCGCTAATCATGTACCCCACACCCACGGCTGGGTAATCGTGCTTGTTGCCCTGGTTATCATCCACGCTATCGCAGCTTCGATTCTCTTAATGCTACTGAAGAAAAAGCCCTCTGCTCCTCTGTTTGAGCTAACTCGCCAAGAAATAAAAAACGATAAGGTATGGGTAAGAAGGAACAAATAGCCAAGCGCAAACAGGAGCTCACCGCGAAGCTTTCTGAGAACCGTGTGCTCATCAATGCTGGCCGTAACGACGTTAAACAGATGCTTAGCGTAAAAAAACAGCTGCGCAATTTGGTCCTACGTAAACCTAAAGCAATTTTTTTTGGATCCGTCGGCGCAGGACTGCTCGCCACTTTAGCGCTTAAGCGCCCCAAAAAAATACGCAAGGCAAAATCATCAACCGTAAGTATGGTAGTGCTCCGCTGGGCTTTATCTCTCTTGCAGCCGGCAGCTAAGACATGGTTGATAAACCGTGCCAAAATCATATTGACGCAACAGCTAGAAACACGCCGACGGGGCAAAACTCACCCAGATTTATAACAAGCCGCGAAGACGTTTGATTTTTCCACACGACATCTTCGCTTTCCCCTTTACTCTGCATGTCTGATACCGACACAATACATCAGCATGAGATTTATTGATTTTAGTATTTTATTTTCTCTGTGTATTGGCTCGCTCAACGCACAACTTAACGCGCCCCATAAAGAGGGTGACGGCTTGCCCGGCTCCGACTTTGCCGACATGCCAAAAACGCCTAACAGCATTCGTGTCGATCACGATGGCACAATGGAGATGAACTCCAAAAAAGGCACTCTTTTGTTTATTGGTAAAGTCAATGTGAAAGGCGATAACGGAGTGGAATTGAAAGCAAGTCGCGTATCTGTAAACACCCAAAAAGAAACAGCATTACTTACCGGACAGGTCTCAGTTAGACAAAAAGCGACGACCCATCACGACGGCACTATCAAACCAGGCATCCAGATGTTCGCTGACCGAGTTTCCTTAGATGGAAAAAAGAAAGTCATCACACTCACTGGAAACGTCAGTATTTATCAAGGGGCAACACTACATCGTAGTCAACGTGCCATTTACGATTACGGCAACAGGCACCTCGATACACGCGGCCTCGCCAGTGGACTCGGACCCATTCTTTTGGAATCTGATCGATTTACAGCAATAGAACGTAACGGTAAAAAAATCTTAATTGGGGAAAATGCCAATATCACGACACACGATGTCAGCGAGCCTAATTTCTGGTTGAGATCCGATCGTACGACCATTTATCCTGACGAACGAATCATCTTCAAAAACCTGCGTATTTATGCCGGAGATACTGCTATTTTTTGGCTTCCATATTTATCGCAACCCCTTGATTCAGACCTTGGTTATCATTTTATTCCTGGAGCAAGATCAAACTGGGGGTTTTTCCTACTAAATCGCTACGGCATTATGCTTGGTGGCAAAATAGACGAGGAGACCGGTGCACGTAATGATGCATGGCTTCTATCACAATGGAATTTTGATATTCGCTCTCGACGTGGGCTAGGAGTTGGTCTGGATCTGTTCGATATGCGCCTGGATAACAATCCCAATCTCGGCTGGCTCAAGTTTTATTACCTCAATGACATGGATGCCTCACTTGAGCGCTCTGCCGAACCAAGAGGATACGTAAATGAAGATCGCTGGAAACTTGAACTCAAGCATCGTGCCGATCTCCGAGAACAAGGTGAACACCGCACTTATCTAGACTTTGATATCACCGCCTTGAGTGATCGGTTTTTCCTAGAAGACTTCGAACCCGGCACCTTCAAAATTGATCCTAATCCAAATAATGAAGCGGGCATATTTCACCGTCATCCAAGTTACTTAGCGGGTATCTTTACACGCCTTAGACTCAATGATTTTTATCAAACTGACACACGGCTGCCAGAGCTTTTTATTGATCAAGTAAAACGGCCAATCTTTGGCTCCCAAATCCTTCATGAAGGCAGCACCTCTTGGGGAGTCTATGACGAATATCTGGCAGATTTTGAAAAGAATAACCTGCGCGCGGAAGCTGCATTACTCCCTGCCCTGCACCCTCGTAAAAGAGAAATCATGGGTTTGCTTGCCGACCGCGGCTACACCCGCTTTCATACTTTTCATGAGTTTACTGCACCTTTAAATGCAGGCAGTAAAATTGCCGTCGTACCGCGTGCGGGATTTGGTCACACACGCTATTCAAATATGGATGGATCCAGCAATTTCGACCGAACATATTTTTCTGCAGGAGTAGACACCTCGATGAAATTTTCCCGAGCCTATCCAGATGTGGTAAACAAGAAATGGGGAGTCGAGGGGCTACTACATGTTTTTCAACCCTATATCAATTTTTCTCAACTCTCCACCAATGATTTAGATTCATCATTCGCGGGAATAGAAACCCTTACAGCCTCAACACGGCCCCGACCACTCGAAGCCGGGCGTTTCACTGCTACTGATGACTTAATGGATTGGTCCATCATTCGTTTTGGTGCCCGTAACCACTTAATGACGAAGCGCGACGGCGATACGCACCAGTGGCTGGTTATGGATACCTACACAGACCTTTTCCTAAATGATCCAGAATTCGACCGTAACGTTTCAAACCTCTACAACGATATTACTTGGTCTCCTCTTCCATGGATGCAACTTGAACTCGAAACTCAGTTCCCTATCGCCAGTAGTAATTCTGATTTCCGAGAGTTCGCAGGAAATATCAAATTTATGCCCTCTGATGCGCTAGAGCTAAGCTTCGGATATCGCCAACTCAACAATCATCCAATTCTTGAGGATAGCAACCAAATCACAACGCGTGCCTACTGCAGAATCAGCGAATCATGGGGACTTGGTTTTTACCAACGCTGGGAGCTAGATAATGGCACGCTGGCTGTTCAGCAATATTCTGTGTATCACGATTTTGACAGCTGGACCGCGTCTCTCGGACTCTTGATAAGAGATAACAATGACGACCAAGACGAAATCGGCCTGATGTTAAACTTCACTCTGAAAAATTTCCCATCAGTCAGTATGCCTCTCACAGTAGATAGCGAGTAAGCCTCGATTACATAAAAATATACAATTTTCACTATGGATACATTATCACCACAGCAACTAATCGCGCGCCTAGAATGGCGCTATGCAACCAAGGATTTTGACCCTCAACAAAAAATCTCATCAAAGGTATGGAACAAAATTGAGGCGAGTCTCGTGCTAACTCCATCATCTTTCGGCCTCCAACCCTGGAAATTCATCAGCGTAACAGATCAGTCCACTAAAGAATCGCTGCTAGAGCATTCATGGCATCAACGCCAAGTGACCGATTGCTCACACATGGTAGTTCTTTGTGCTAAAGACAACATGATTCCTGCCGACGTAGATGCTTGGTTGGATCGACTATGTAAAGTCCGCAACGTAAGCCGCGACACACTGGAAGGGTATGCAGGAATGATGACTGGATTTTTTGCTAATATGTCAGCTGAAGAAATCTCAGCATGGTCCAAAAACCAAGTCTATATCGCCCTCGGTCAGTTAATGGCAGCCGCCGCCGTAATAGGTGTGGATGCATGCCCAATGGAGGGAATTGTAGCTGACGAATATAACCGTTTGCTCGGTTTAGAAGGTAGCGGATTTTCCACTTCCGTGGGATGCGCCATGGGTTATCGAAGCGTGAACGACAAGTATGCGGCGCTACCAAAAGTGCGCTACGATCATGATCATGTCATCAAAAACTGCTAATCATTAATCGTAATTCGCGTTATCCAGATGGCGGCCGATGCAGCCCCTTACTCCTGACATTATCGAAATAATTATTTACGATGGTTTCAAGAATAGCCTTAGCAAGAACCTTGTCCTTGTCCTGATAAGTGACATTAACACTGCCATCACTCACCTTGACGGAAAATTTTTGCTGGAGGATGGTCTTTGCCGCATCAACACCCGAGACCCCCCACACACTGACAAGCTGGTGCTTTTTGACGACAGCTTCCATCGCAGAGTCGTCTAAAATGACTGCCTTAAAGGCTGCTTCATCGAAGCTAGCGTTCGCCGTTCCGAGCGTTCCTTGAAAACGGAATTCTTGGTTCTGCTTGTTTTTATATTTTTTATAAGCCCAAATGGCTCCCGCTCCACCCACAAGAGCGATAAACAACAAGGCCACAATTGAAATGATCGTTTTTCGAGACACAATTTGAAAAATACACCATTCAATCGTAATGCCAAGAAAAACAGACCAGCAGCAATTGACTTAAATGTATTTCCCAAGGATCGGGCTCAGCTTTTGTATCGTCTCTTCAGGCCAGTCTTTTCGAGCCGTCATTAGTGCTGTTGCGAGAGCATCATGCTCAGGCCAATAAGGATCTATTGGCACCTGCCCAATCGCTCTAGCCACGATTCTTTGCGCATTTGCTGCATTCGCATGCAGATTCTCAATAACTGTCTCAACACTGACATCCCTCTCGGACTCATGCCAACAATCGTAATCTGTCACCATACAGAGCGTAGCTAGTGCAATCTCAGCTTCACGGGCGAGCTTCGCCTCAGGTAGGTTTGTCATGCCAATAACATCAAACCCCAGTCTACGGTATGCCTCACTTTCAGCCCGAGTGGAAAATGCAGGGCCGTCCATATTTACATACGTGCCACCATCATGAACAATACAGTTTTCTTCCTTTGCTGCATCCTTCAGAATGGCACGCAAACCAGAGCTAATTGGATCTCCGAAGCCCACATGCGCTGCAATTCCTCCACCAAAAAATGTGTGCTGCTCACGCCGACTGGTGCGATCATAAAACTGGTCAGGCAGAACAATCTGTCGTGGGGGATAATCTTCCTTTAAGCTTCCCACTGCCGTCACGCAGATCAGCCAGCGCACGCCAAGACTTCGCATCGCCCAGATGTTTGCCCGGTGATTTATCTCATGTGGCATCACCGTGTGCCCACGACCGTGGCGAGGGAGAAACCAGACTTGCCGACCAGAAATCTCGCCCCCGATCAGAGCATCCGAAGGTTTCCCAAAAGGAGTAACGATCACTCTTTCATCGGACTGCTCGAATCCTTCCATTGTATAGAGTCCGCTGCCTCCTATAATTCCTATCGTGTGCATTATTATGTGCTGTGGTTTGTTAATTTCTGATAACTTATCGACACTTGAGCCAGATTATTTGACTCAGTCATCCATTAACCATCATATCCTTGAAACATCTGGCAAGATGACAACATGCTTGCTAAAATGTATCATATAAAAAAGCTCAAAACTACTGTCGTCGTTGTGTATAAAGCATAGCCAAACCATGAGTATCTGAACACTGAAATCTAAACTCTGACACATTTTGCTCAAAAAACCCGCCATCATCACACTTTTTATAGCCTCCGTTCTGGGTGCTATCTCATTGTATGGCTCGAAGCTATCCCCCGTCATGCACTCCCCCGATCACCATAGCACCCTCAGTCATAAAGATTACGCCCGAGGGCATCTCCGGGAAAAGGATGTCATCTACCGAATGACCCCGCGCATGACCAAAGAGCTCGCTGAAAAAGGGATGAAACTTGGGTCACCTGTATTCATCCGCATCTTTAAGGAATCACATGAACTGGAAATCTGGATGGAAGATACCAAGACCAAAAAATTTAAGCTCTTCAAAACATGGAAAGTAGCTGCCATGTCCGGCAAACTTGGGCCCAAGCTCGCAGAGGGAGATTTACAAGCACCCGAGGGGTTTTACTACGTCGCCAAATCGCAGATGAAACCAGACAGTAAATTTCATCTGGCATTCAATATTGGCTATCCCAACAGCTACGACCGAGCGCATGCCTACACTGGCTCATTCATCATGGTTCACGGCAATCGTGTGTCCGCCGGGTGTTTTGCAATGACAGATCCAGGCATCGAAGAAATCTACACCCTCTGCTCCCAAGCTTTGACAAACGGCCAGCCTTTTTTTCGAATCCACGTCTTCCCATTCCGCATGTCCGCCACACGTTTAAATAAGGCGAAAGGACATCGCTGGCATGCATTCTGGACTAATCTCAAAGAAGGATACGATTGGTTTGAAGAAAAAAAGACACCACCAAACGTCGCGTTGAAGGAAGAGCGTTATACCTTCGAGTAAAATGATGGATGGCAGTGGGAATGGGAATGGGATTGCCTTCGCCCGCTCAGGCTGTGCTAGTTTGTAGAAACCCACCTCCGGGTTTCCCATCACAAGGAAACCCACGATACACGGGGCTGCGCTGTGCACTCAAACACTTCCTCGCTTTCAGCTCGGAAAGCATTCTCGACCCAGCCCCAAATGCCAGACCCCGACCCACCAATAGTGGACCGAGGTCTGGCAGAGGGAATGGGATTCGAACCCATGGTAGGCTATAAACCTACACTCGATTTCGAATCGAGCGCCTTAAACCAACTCAGCCATCCCTCCACATCGCGCATCCCTAAAGAACATGGTCTTCTGGAACGTCATGCATGCTAAAACGAACTCATTAGAACGTTCCTGTATGCAGAGACACTTGCTACGCCCGAACCCCATCAATGTCAAAACTTGAACCAAAAAAAAGACCAGCGCATATCGCGCCAGTCTTTTAGATAATTAAATTGATAACTACAAGTTCGACTCACGCCGACGGCGCATGAGTAAAGCAAGTCCACCGAGGCCTAGGAGCGATGCGGAGGATGGTTCTGGGACTAATTCCAAAGCTATTGAATCAGCACTGTCGAAGTCACCAAAAAAGTTTGATTTTACTGATCCACCAACATTACCGACTATAACGGTAACTGGGAAATTCG
>Ga0208970_1000292_pt1 | contig 17602 bp, 19 predicted proteins | sample AOAMet2_C49A8_35_2_FD_188078 | JGI IMG/M metagenome (GOLD analysis project Ga0208970, IMG submission 188078) | Ammonia-oxidizing marine microbial communities from Monterey Bay, California, USA - C0912_C49A8_35 (SPAdes) | ecosystem: Environmental > Aquatic > Marine > Intertidal zone | place...
TAGTAAAAGATGTAATTTTAAAACCACAAATTGTTGCAGGTGGAGGCGCACCTGAAACATTTGCTTCAACAAAACTTCGAGGTTGGGCAAAATCATTAGAAGGAAGAGAGCAATTAGCTGCAGAGAAATTTGCAGATGCTTTAGAAGCCATTCCATTAACACTTTCTGAAAATGCAGGAATGGATCCAATTGATACTCTTACAGTTCTTCGTTCTAAACAACAAAAAGGTGAAAAATGGACTGGAATTGATGTTATGAAAGGAAAAATTGGAAATATGAAATCAAGTGATATTATTGAACCATTAGCAGTTAAACTTCAAATTGTTTCAGCAGCAGCAGAAGCAGCATGTATGTTACTCCGAATTGATGATGTAATCGCCACCCAAAGTTCTGGTGGTGGCGGTGGAGGTGAAGGAGGAATGCCACCTGGAATGCCACCTGGAATGGGTGGTGGAATGCCACCTGGAATGGGTGGAATGGGTGGAATGCCTGATATGGGCGGAATGATGTAAGATTATTAGAAAAATTTTCCTTTCTTCAAAAGTTTATTTGATTACTAAATTTACGAATTATAATGAGTAACATTTCATCTAAAGCCCTTTCAAGCTTCAAGTATGTTTATCTAATTGTATTTTTTGCTTTACTTTCTGGAATTTTTTATCCATTAATTACAGATACAAGTTTTGAACCTGTAATTAGTGGAATTTTGGTATTATTTCTAGGTCTAGCAGGTGGTGTTTTATTATACAAAACTACTACATCTGAAACTAAAAGAGAAATATTTTTTGCAGTTGGATTTATTTTAATTGGAATTTCTACATATTTGATTTTTCAACTTACTGGAAGAGTCTAAACATCAAAGTATAGATAAAATTCATGTGGGTGTGGTCTAATTGCAATCTCTCTTTGATCTCTTCTTTCTAATTCAATAATTTTATCAATTACATCATTGGTGTAAATTGGATTCAAGAATTTTCTATCACTTTCTAATTCATCTAATGCTTCACCTAAACTTTTTGGAAGAACTCCAATTCCTCGTTTAGTTCTATCAGATTTTGTCATTTTGAAAATATCATCACGCACTTGATCACCAGGATCCATTTTCTTTTTAATTCCATCCATACCTGCTGCTGTAACTGCTGCAAATACAAGATATGGATTTGATGAAGGATCAGGTGCCCTGAACTCTAATCTCTTTAATTTGGAATGTTGTTTTCCTTTCAAATGTTTTGGAACTCTTACAATTGCTGAACGATTTCCTGCACTCCATGCAATATATGCAGGAGCTTCATACCCTGGTACTAATCTGTGATATGAATTAGTAGTAGGATTACAAATTGCAGATAATGCTTTTGCGTGATTAATTATTCCACCACAGAAATATCTACCAGTTTGACTTAATTCAATCTCATCATCAGGATCATAAAATGCATTTTCCTTTCCTTTCCATAAACTAACATTGACATGCATTCCTGAACCGGCATCCATTGCAATTGGTTTAGGCATACATGTTGCAACTTTTCCATATTTTTGTGCCACATTTTTAATTACATATTTGTAAGATTGTGCAGCGTCTGCAGCATTTGTCATATGATCATACATGATATCTATTTCACATTGTCCTGCAGTTGCAACTTCGTGATGATGGTTATCACATAAAATTCCAAAATTTTTACTAAGAATATTTACACATTCATTTCTGTATGGTGTAAGAGTATCTGATGGTGTTGTAGGATAATATCCTTCTTGTAATCCCATTGGATATCCATCTCCATCATTACTCCATGGAGCTTCTTTTGATTCAATTGAATATGATTGTCCTTTGTATGGTGTTAAAACATCCCAATGTACTTTATCAAAAACAAAAAATTCTACTTCAGGACCCCACGTACTAAAATCAAATCCTTGAGTTTTGATATATTTCTCAGCATTTTGAGCAATTCCTCTAGGATCTCTAGATAATCTACCTCTATCTTCACCCCAATAAACATCACAAAGTAGTCTAGCTGTTTTATTTTCAGTCATCCAAGGAATAATAGCAAATGTGTTTGGATCTGGTTTTAAAAGTAAATCTGAATCATCAATAGTTGTAAAACCAACAATTGATGAACCATCTAGTTTAGGTAATCCATCTCTCATTTGTTCTGGTGTAAATGTATTTGCTGAAATTGTGGTGTGATGAAAATGACCAGTAAGACCTGTAAATTGTAAATCAATGAATTGAATTCCTTCATGTTGAATTCTTGAAAATACTTCGTCAGGTGAATATCCTATTTGCATAGCTTTTCCGTGACTGACTTTATATGGCAATTTTATACTTCAATCAAACACAAATACAACCAGCATTTAAGGATTAGGTAGAATATGTCCGAATCAAATCAAATTGATATGAATTCATTACATAATACAGTTTTACGGGAAACTGAAAATGATTCTTTATTAGAAATTAAACCAAATTTTTATCAAAACCTATCTGATTTTATTGGAAATTTAAGAAAACAAGAATTTGATGATGTAGAAAATAAAATTAAAGACACAATGATTGAAATGGTAACTGAATTAACATCATTATTGATACATATTAGATTGGAAAAAATTTCCAATTCTGATGATTTTGATATTAGTTATCTTCTTGACGAAGAAAAATTCATTTTAGATTCATTAGATGAACAAAATGAAAGGACAGAAATGATTCTTTCAGCAACAATTAATGGAAAATCAAAATTTCTTGAATCATTAGCTGAAAACCATAAAATCAAGAAAGTTGTAATTAGATTTCTTGATAATGTAGATGAAATTGTAGGTGCTGATCTTGAAAAATATGGACCATTTAAGGCTGAAGATATTGCTACAATTCCATATGAAAACGCTCAGGCTTTAATTGCTAAAAATATTGCAACTAAAGTCAGATGGGAAGATTAGGTAGAAATTATACCTATTTGTCATAAGAATATGTCTCATACTGGAGTAGATGTAATTGATTTTCTATTTTATACAATTTATCCAGTAATTGGAATTTTCATTGTTGAAATTATTTCTCGAGCAATCAAACTTCCAAAATGGATTAAACTTTGGACTCAGGCAGTTGTATCTGTAGCTTTTGGTATTTACTATTGGTTTATTCTACCTGCACCCCAAAATTTTCCATTAACTGCAATGGTTATGTTTGCATTAGCAATTGCTTTGGTTTATCAAGGAAGACGAGCAAAAATTTCTCCTGAGAAAAGTCCTTACTAGTTTGATTATTTTCCAAAAAATCTTTTAAAAATACTTCCTTTCCCTTTATTTCCATCACGAATTACTTTTCTTTCTCCAAATCTTTCAGATCTAATTTGTCGTAGTTTTACACATCTATGTTCTTCTGGAAGTCGATGTTCAGCACAAAATGGATCTTTACAATAACTACAATGAAATGGCATATCAGTCATATCCCCGCAATATGCACATTTTTCAGCTATCATAATTTACTATGAATTTTTTCTTTTAAAAAACTTATGAGAATTTGATTAATTTTTTTAAAATATTACTAACAAAATTTTCTAAACATTTTTAGTATTGATAAAAAAAATTCTATTGATTACAAATGATTAATGATAAAGTTGCAATTATTACTGGAGCTAGTAGTGGAATTGGTGAGGCTACAGCAATAACACTTGCAAAAGCTGGAGTTAAAGTTGCAATTGGTGCTAGAAGGGTTGATAGATTAGAAGAATTATCTAAAAAAATTATTGCTGAAGGTGGAGAAGTTCACTTTCAAAAATTAGATGTTACTAAGCGTGAAGAATGTGATAATTTTGCTAAAGCAGTTTTAGAAAAATGGGGTTCAATTGATATTTTAGTAAATAATGCAGGGTTGATGCCATTAAGTTTTTTCAAAAATCTCAAAGTGGATGAATGGGATCAAATGATTGATGTTAATATCAAAGGAGTATTGTATTGTACAGGCTCAGTTATTTCTCATATGAAAGAAAAAAAATCAGGACATATAGTTAATCTTTCATCAGTAGCTGGTAGAGTAGTATTTCCTGCTGGCAGTGTTTATTGTGCAACAAAATTTGCTGTAGCTGCATTTACAGAAGGATTAAGACAAGAATTTAGTGTTCGATCTAATATTCGTGTAACTAGTATTGAACCTGGAATAGTTGCAACTGAATTAACTGATACTATCACTGATGAATCTCTTCAACAATTTGTAGAAAATGGAAAAAAGATGGAAACATTACAAGCACAAGATATTGCAAATGCAATTTTGTATGCAGTAGATTCCCCACCACATGTTAATGTCAATGAAATTTTGATACGACCTACAACTCAAGAAAAATAAATTGTCGGATATTCCACATGTAGTAATTTTAGGTGGAGGTTTTGGTGGACTTGCTGCAGCTAATGAAATACGAAACACATTAGATTCATCAAAAGTCAAAATTACAATTATAGATAAAAAAGACTGGTTTATGGTTGGATATGCAAAATTATGGATAATGAATGGGACTAGAACTTTTGAAAATTCTATTGGTTCATTAAATGAATTACCAAAAAAACAAATTAATTTTATCAAAGATGAAATTATTGAAATTAATCCAAAAAATAATTTTGTAAAAACAAAATCTGAAAATATCTCATTTGATTTTCTTATAATTGCCATGGGAGCAGTATTGGCACCTGAAAAAATTCCAGGTTTAACAGAAAATGGATTTAATTTGTATGATCATAATCAACTTGATGAAATTCATCACAAATTAAATAAAATAGAATCTGGAAAAATTGCTATTGTCATTATGGGAATGCCTTACAAATGCCCACCAGCCCCTTTTGAGGCTAGTTTACTAGTAGATTCTATGCTTAGAAAAAGAGGAATACGTGATTCTGTACAAATTGATTTTTACAGTCCTGCACCAATTACGTTACCAGCAGCAGGTCCTGAAGTAAGTAAACAAATACTTGATTTAGTGAATTCAGAAAAAATTACTTTTCATAACTCTCAAAAAATTAAACATGTAGAATCTAAAAAATTGATTTTTGAAAATGATGAATATAGTTTTGATATCCTTTTAGCAATTCCACCACATATTGCACCCAAAATAATTTATGATTCTAATTTAGCAAAGGCACCAGGATTTATTCCAATTGATAGGGATTGTAAAACACCATTTGAAAATATTTTTGCAGTTGGAGACGTTACAAGCTTAACAGTAATTGATTCTTTGGTAGTACCTAAGGCAGGAATTTTTGCAGAAGGTGAAGGAATTACCGTTGCAAAAAATATTATTTCAAAAATTGAATCAAAGGAAACGTCTGCCATATTTGATGGTAAGGGTGGATGTTTTTTAGAATCAGGTAGAGATACTGCTTCAATTATTGAAGTAGATATGTTTACAAATTCTAAACCTTCTACTAAATTAACAGAATCAACAAAAGATAATCTTTCTAAAAAATTAGATTTTGAAAAAGAAAGACTATCAAAATGGTTATGATTAATCTTTATTTTCTTTATCTCTTGTTAGATGTTCTAAAATTGCTTTAACTTCAACACCTAAATCTTGATTACCTTTTGACAAGTTTAATTTTTCAGCAATACTATTTTTAAAATCTTGATCTTCTATCTCTATACTTCTTTTTTGAACACAATCTGTATGATCTTTATCAGTAGCTGAAATTTTATTACAAATATTACAAATTTTCATAATTTCTATTTGACAATAGGACGATTTAATAATTTCATTTTGTGCCTGTGAAATTAGGGATCGTAGTCTAGCTTGGTATGATACTAGCCTGGGGGGCTAGTGGTCGCAGGTTCAAATCCTGCTGATCCCATTATAATTTTAAAATTTTGAGCAATTTTTCAAAATTGTCTCGTGTTTTTTCTTGTTTGTATGATTTTAAGGCAAAAATAATTTTTTCTTTAGATGAATTTTTGTAAATTTTTTGAGCATGTTTTGCAATACCTGATCCGATAAAAAATGCTTGAGTAATTGATGTTACATTAGAGGGTCTTCTTTTTGTACTGGAGCTCTCAAAATCAATTAAAGCCACTTTATTTTTACCAACAATAACATGCTTTGAAATGTTACTTAATTCACCATGATCAAATCCAATTTGATCTAATCTATAACAATCTTCTAAAACATTTCTTATTGTAGATTTTAATTGCTTCGCACTACCTGATCCTTTTAGCATTTCAATCCAATCACTAAATTTTTTACCTTCAATGTATTCCATAACCAAGAAATTTTTACTAACATCAATCATTTTGGGACCAACACTAACTGAATTTACTAATTTTAATAATATTGATTCATTTTTCATATTTTCTCTTTGAGAATCAGTTCTTCTAATTTTTAAAGCAACTTCTTTGTTTCCTCTTTTTACAAGTACAACAAGACCAACGTAACCTTTTCCTAATATTTCCAAATTTCCAATTGTAGTTGGACCTGTCAAACAAATTGATTTTATTTTTAATTTTTCTAATTCATTAATTCTTGATTTTATTTGACGATTAGTTGCATTTGGATATCCTAAAATTTTTGAGTATGGTTCTTCTGTAAATTTTTTAATTGAAATGAAGGAGTGTGCCATCTACTGAAATCACTTCAGATACCTCCTCTTTAATTGATTTACTTAGAGTCTTATTTCCTATAACTACCTTAAAACCTCGTTTAAAATCACTTTGAAGACCTTTTGGTATGCCTACTTTAAGATTTTTTTTCAAAAATTCGTTCATAAATTTTTCTGCACTGACATGTTTTCTTTTTTCTAATGAATTTATTTTTGTATTATTTCCAATCCATACTAATTCACCTTCTTTAAGATTTTTAGAAATGAAACTATGTGAACTATCATTTCTAAAAAATTCTGGTCCCCTCTTTTGATATATTTCACTGATGACTGTAGATTCTAAAAAGAATGTGAGATATGCTTCTTTTTGTTGATCTGTATATGATTTACTTCTAAGTACAGTAAATCCTTCTAATTCTAATTGTGTGGACAATGTTGATGTTGCTCTTTTAATTTGCCCCCAAATAATGTCTGGACTTCTAGTTTTGAATTCAAATCTTACAATTAGTAAATTATTCCAAAACTTTTTTGATATTTTTGATTTTTGATTTTTAAAAAATTTTAAACTTGGTTTATTTTTTAATGCTCTACAACTAAGAATAAATTTTCCAATGTTTTCGTTTGAAATTGCAGCAGCTAAATTTCTATTACTATCAATTGGATCAATTACAACTATCGCTGTATCAAAAGATTTTGAAGTTTTTCCAATAATTTGTTTTTCCTTAATTTTTGTCATTGATTTTATTAAATTCTCAAAACTTCCAAATTCTAAAATTAAAACTTCTGAAATGTATCCACTGAAACCTTGTTTTGCAATTTCTGCACCATAAATTTTATTTGATTTTAAAAATGTCTTTAGAATTCTTACTTCATTTCTCATTTTTAATGTTAATGATTTTTTCATAAATTTAGTATGAAATGGTGATCTATCAGCAGCACTTTTCCATTCACCAATTTTAACATCATAACATGGTACAATGTTGATTTTTGTATCCTTAATTTTAGCCTCAACATAAGGATGTTGAGAATATCTAACATATGGAGAATATTTTTTTAGTGATTCAAAACCTATTTTCTTTGAAATATTTTCTAATTTTTCTTCAGAAATATTTTTTTTAAATTTAATAAAAATATCAATATCAGCATTTTTTGATAACCATGTATCTTTAGCATATGAGCCTCCAAATTCTAATTCTACTACTTCAGAATATTTTTGAATCTCATTTTCAACTAATTTGTATACTTTATCTGCAATTTCTTTTTTTGATTTTTGATTTATCTCAGATGGAATTGTTGTTTTTGCAATTTTAGAAATAATTTGTTTCATTATTTTACCACTAATCATTTTTTAATTGATTTTATATTAATTTCATTATTTTGACATATTTTCTAATAGTTAACTTCATAGACGAGTATTTTTTTTGATATATGTTGAGTAAATTACTTGTATGCCTAACAGGTATGCCTGGTGCTGGTAAATCTACAATTGCTGAAGGTTTGAAATCCAAAGGTTATGAAATTGTTAATTTAGGAAACGCAGTCAGAAATGAAGCTAAAAAAAGAAATTTAGAAGCAAGTAGAGAAAATCTTGGAAAATTAATGTTAGAACTAAGAGAAAAAAATGGATCTGGTGCAATAGCTGAATTAGTTAAATCAGAAATAGAATCTTCTAGTGCAAATGTGTTATTAATTGATGGAGTTAGATCTAATGATGAAATACAAGTTCTTAAAAAATTTGGAAATGTAAAATTATTAGCAATTCATGCATCTACAGATACCAGATTTAGTTTCTTACAAAAAAGAGGAAGATCTGATGATCCACAAACAAAAGAACATTTTGATGAAAGAGATAATCGTGAATTGGGTGTTGGTATTAGCAATTCTATTGCATTATCAGATTATGCAATCTCTAATATTGGTTTAACAAAAGATGAATTAATTAAAAAATCATATGAAATAATTCAAAGATGGATTGAATGAATATTCCAAGTCTTAGCTGCAAAATAGAAATGTTTTGTACAATAAACCCCTCTGAATCTATAGAAAAAATTGAACAGGCAATTTCTAATATTTTTCCTTATTCAATTATAAATAATAATAATTTTTCAATAAATGCACAATCAAAAGAATTAAGATCATTTGAAAAAATTTATCAATTTATTCATAATAATAATCTACAAAAAAATTATTTACGTTCACTCGAAGATAATTTACAAGATGATACAACATGGTTTTATCTAAATAAACAAGCAGCATTTGTTGAACAAATTGCAATATGTGAAGAATCAAATGAATCTCCATTGGGACCAATCAAAGTTATTTTGACATCATCTAATATTGATGCAATAATTGATTGGATAGTTTATGATTAGATAAAATTAGTTAAGAAAATTCACTCATTTTTGATTATTTTTTTTAGTATGAATTTAAAATCTATTTTTGAAGAATATATGAAATGTTAATAAAATTAGGCATAATTGGGGCTGTTTTGGTTTTAGGCGGTATGATGTTTTCTACCGAAATTATTACATTATTTCCAAATACTTCAGCATTGTTATCTGATTCACTAAAAGATGACATTAATGGTCTGAATGAAAAAGTAACAAATTCTGCTGAAAATCGTTTAGATTCTTCTATTGATAAAACTATTCAAAGTATTAGCGATAGTGTGTATGAAGGAATTACAGAAACTGGAGATAAATTAGTTGAAAATGTTAATGAAAAAATTTCTCAAGGAATTACAGAAACTGGAGATAAATTAGTTGAAAATGTTAATGAAAAAATTTCTCAAGGAATTACAGAAACTGGAGATAATGTTAAATCACAAATTGTAGAATCAAGTCAATCATCTAAAGAAACTCTTGTAAATGAAGTATCTGGATTTGATCCATTTAGTTTTATTAAAAATATATTTAAAATTAATTAATTTCTACTTCTAAAAGATCTTTAGCAGTAATAACTGAATTATGAATTTGTTCTGCTTCTGTCTTATGTCCAATTTCATCTTTATATCTTGCAGAAAAATGTGTTAAAATTAAATTTTTTACATTTGCCTTTTTTGCTAGCTCAGCAGCTTGTTTTGCTGTTGAATGACAAGTATCTTGTGCTTTTTGTTTTTCTTCATCAAGAAATGTAGAATCAAAAACTAAATAATCACATTCATTAAAAAATTCTTCTAATTCTTTTGTTGGCATTGTATCTCCTGAAATTCCTATTTTCTTACCTGGACGTTTTTTACCTAATACTTGTTCTGGTTTGATTATTTTTTCATTATTAATAACGTCTATACCATTTTGTAATTTATTCCATAATTCACCTTCTGGTATGCCTAATTCTTTTGCTTTTTCAACATTAAATCTTCCTGGTTTATCTTTTTCTTCAAACAAATATGAAAATGCAGTTATTGAGTGATTTGCTTTTGCTGCATGAATTAAAAATTTATTATTTTCATAAATTGTTCCTTCATTTACAATTGTAATTAGAATAGAAAATGGTAATCCAAAATTTAAGATTTTAATATTTGCAGCAAGAAATTCATCAATTCCTTTAGGGCCAAAAATTTCTAAAGGCTCTGTTCTATTTTGCATTGACATTGTTTGTAATAATCCTAGAATCCCTACACAATGATCTCCATGTAGATGTGTCACAAATAATTTCATTTTTTTATTCCATCCTAAACCTGATTTCATATATGAAATCTGTGCAGATTCACCTGCATCAAACATTAGAATTTCACCTTCTTTTTCTAAACATATACAAGACAATCCTCTTTTTTCTGTTGGCTGTGCAGCTGATGTTCCTAAGAATACTAGTTTCATTTGATTAGAATAGTTCTTGTGAGACTTTTATGCCTATAGATGTGATATTTTTTCAATCCTTTTAATTTCATTTTAGGATCTAATTCTTTTTTATACATTATAGCAATTTTTTTACCTTTAGGAATAATTGAGATAAATCTTTTCAAAACTTCTTCAGGTTTTTCTGATGCTTTTGAAGATCTACCGTATGGTAAATCAGTAACAATTCCGTTGAAATCATTTGAAATTTTTACTAATTCTTGAAAATCTGAATTTAAAATTTTTGATTTATAACTATTAATCTTAAGATTTTCTTTACTCATTTCACACATTTTTACGTCAAAATCTATTCCAATTGCATTAATGCCCATAGATTCAGATTCTAGTAATGTTGTGCCTGTACCACAAAACGGATCACATAGGGTTTCCCCTTTTTTCAATCCAATCAAGTTTATCATAACTCTTGTCAGTTTCCAATCTAATTCATGAGGGTATTTTTTACTTTTTTTAGGATGTTTCTTTTCTTCATTTTTTTCTGAAAAACCAAAAAAATTCTCTTTATTTGTAAAAATTAGATATACTGTAATATCTGGATTTTTTAAATTTACTTTTGCATGTGTAAATTTGGATATCATATCACCCATAGAACTCTCTAATTCTGGTACATTCAATTGATTTGATGATAGATTTACTACTCTACATACAAAACTTTTTGTATTTTTTAGCACTTGAAAATTGTCTTCATCTAAAAATAATCCTGACATTTTTCTTAATATTTGTCCAGAAGTTTTTACAAATGTAGCACGTTTTGTAATCTCTTTCCAATTTGTTTTTGATTGAATAATAATTAGATTTGAAATTATTTTTATTTTAGCAAATCTATCGTACATTTTTACAATAGAAATTATTTCATCAGTTGCAAGTTCTAAATAATCTTTTGATAAAATAAAAAAACTTTCTGGCATTACATTATTGCCTTTGCAATAGTCTTTGAAATATCAACTTTTGATGTTTTTCCTAGAATTGTATTTGTACTAATAATTCTTGTGACTCCTGATTTTTTTATTTCTCTCTCAGCATTATTCATTAGAAGTGCGTGTGTACATGCAACATAGATTTTTTTACATTTTTGTTTTTTAAGAAATTGTGTAGCTTTGATAATACTGCCACCAGTACTTATCATATCATCGACTAAAATTAAATCCCTATTTTCAACTTGTTTCAAATTTTTTGTTTTAATTTTTACTTTTCCTGTTTTTCTGTCTCTAGTTTTTTCTAGCGCGATATAATCTGAATTGAATTCCTTTGCAAATTCCTTTGCTCTTTCTTTTCCACCTTGATCCGGTGATACAACTAAGGGATCTTTTAGGCTCAATTTCTTAAAATATCCTACAAGATCCGGAATTGCAGTTACATTTTTTGTTTTAATGTCAAAGTACTTCAATCCAATTAAACTATGAATATCTACAGCAATTATTTTTGATGCTCCTGCACCTTTGAATAATTTACCAAGTACTTTCATTGTAACAATTTCCCCAGGTAGAAATTCTCTATCTTGTCTAGCATATCCCATATATGGAATTACAGCAATTACTTCTGATGAATTTTCTTTGGCTTTAGTGATTAATGATAATGCTTGAACTAAGTTAGTATCCACAGGTGGATAAATTGATTGTACAACAATAGATTTCTTTTTTGATATTTTACCAACCAATGTAATTTTACTTTCACCATCAGGAAATATTTTGATTTCTGATTTTACAAAATTAGCCTTTATTTGTTTAGATAGTTCTTTTGCTAAACTTTCAGAAGATTTTCCTGAAATTACTGATAATTCACTCAATAAGCAAATATGATTTGAAGGGATTCTTAAGTTTTGAGAAATTATTTTTATTCGTCGCCTTCTCCACGACCTAAATCTCCTAATCCATACTCATCAATTACTTTATTTCTAAATTCATCTTTTTCATCAATTTCTACTTGCTCTTTCTTCTCATCTCCCTGATATACAGTTCTGATTGGCCATGGGATTCTAATATCATATTTTTTAAATTCTTCATACATGATCATTCTTAGATCTGTTTTTGTTTTAAATTGGGATCCATAATCTTTGACGTATAGCCACATTGAAAAATCTAATGCAGAATCATTGAATTGATTAAATCTTACAACAGGTTGTGAAATATCTACATGTAGATCCTTATCACAACCGCAACTTGATTTATTTTCATCTAAGTATGAACATCTATTTTGTCTAACTAGATGTCTTCCTTTACCATCTTTAATTTCAATCATTCCTCGCTTTCCAATTTTTACTAAAATTGCAGCAACTTGTTTTGGATCATTAAGATATGAAACACCTACTGTAACTACTGCTGGAACAAGTTTGTTTTCTTTTGTATAATTGATTATTTGTGCTGTTACTAATTGTCTTGTAGGAATTATTGCTACAGATTCATGTAATCCGTCTCTAACATAGGTAACTCTAGGAGTAATTTTATGAACATATCCATTATATCCTGATTCTAATTGTACTCTTTCACCTTCTTTGAAAATATTGTCTTTTCTAATCATTATATATGCAAAATAATTTTGCATTGTTTCTTGTAATGCTAAACCAATACCAATTGCAAGACCTCCTGTTGCAGTAGCTAATACAAACAAATCTACTCCCCACCAAGATACAACTCCAAGAATTGTTGCAGCAAAAATTCCTACTGGTAAAATTTGTTTAAATGATTTAGGAATTCCTTCTCTTTTTTTACGTGCATATCCTACCGGTCGAGAACTTGGAATTAATGGCTCAAAACCATTTAATCTTTTTTCTTCTCTCCAAATATCTATTGCAAATATTTCATCTGGCTTTGCACCAGGTTTTAATTTTCTTCCTGATTGATTATTTCCAGTAATGCAATTGTTAAAATATTTCAAATATTTTGCTCTCTCTGATTCTTTCCATTTTTCAAATGGATTAGTTACTAATTTTTCATAACTTCCAATAGGATTTCCTTTTGAAGTACGATATTGTTCTAGTTGAATTATTCCTTCTTTTGTTTTACAGAGATTTTTGAATTCTTCATCAGTAAATTCTTCAGGTGTAATAGTTGGTGGAATCCACTTGTATAATTTATGAAAAAGACCATCATCATCTGTAAAACCTTGCATATCATACCAAACTTGAAAATCTTGTTTTTCAAGAATTGATTTATCACGTTTTGTAAGCATTATTGGAATTAAATGAGAAATCGTATAGCCAATTACTAGAATGTTGAAGGTATTGAGAATCTTTGCAAATGTTTCTTCAGCAGTTAATTCCATTGTTAATGAATTTGAATCATTTTCAAATAGTTCTGAAGTTTGAATATATGCATTAGTTGATGAAATAAGAGCAATTGCAAAAAATGGTAATACTGCATTTTGTACAAATTTTGATAAATGTGGTCTAGTGTAAAATATTTTTTTTGATTTTATTAATGAGGAAAATGTCCTATATGCAGCAACTATCATCATTATTCCAACTATCATTATGATGAAAGCTAACTGAAGTGATTCTGACGAAGCCAATAATTGTGAAACTGTGTCAAATTCGCCAACTGAAATTTGTGAAATATCTCCTTCGCTCATAATTTGTCTACTTACTTTGTTTTATTTTGTAGAATAAAATGTTAAGCCATTTTGATTATTTAAAAAGAAAAATTTACATAATTATTCATTTTTTTATGCCTAGGATTGATGCAACATTTAACAAGGGTTGGAGTACTATTTACAAAATGACCTATCAAAAATCAATTTGGAATGAATCTCCTTCAATGAAATCTTATACATTATCTAATTTTCGCCAACTTCCACAAATTCAACAACTTTCTGAAGAAAAACAATTTGAAATGGAAGTTGTAGGAAACGTCTTACCTTTTAAAGCAAATAATTATGTAGTTGAACAATTAATTGATTGGAATAATATTCCAAATGATCCAATTTTTGTTTTAACATTTCCTCAAAAAGGAATGTTGAAACCTGAGCACTATGAAAAAATGGCTACTGCATTAAAAAATAATGCTGATAAAAAAGAAATAGCAACTATTGCAAATGAAATTCGTTTACAATTAAATCCACATCCAGCAGGTCAAATGGAATTAAATGTTCCAACATTAAAAGATGGAACTAAACTATATGGTATGCAACACAAGTACAAAGAAACTTGTCTTTTCTTTCCTAGTCAAAGTCAAACTTGTCATGCATATTGTAGTTTTTGTTTTAGATGGCCACAATTTGTTGGTATGGATGAAATGAAATTTGCAATGCAAGAAGGTGAACAACTAGTTCAATATCTTAGAGAACATCCTGAAATTACTGATGTATTATTTACTGGTGGTGATCCAATGATAATGAAAGCAAAAATTTTCTCAAAATATATTGATACTTTAATTGATGCAAAACTTCCAAATCTTAAAACTATTAGAATTGGTACAAAAGCACTAGCATATTGGCCTTACAAATTTTTAACAGATTCAGATTCTCAAGAAATGTTACAAGTTTTTAAGAAAATTACTGATAGTGGTTTACATCTTGCATTTATGGCTCACTTTAATCATCTAAATGAATTATCAACAGATGCTGTAAAAGATGCAATAAAGGAAGTGAGAAAAACAGGTGCCCAAATTAGAACTCAATCACCTGTTTTAACACATATCAATGATGATGCAGAAATGTGGGCTAAAATGTGGACTAAACAAGTTGAATTAGGTTGTATTCCATACTACATGTTTGTAGTTAGGGACACAGGTGCCCAACATTATTTTGGAATTCCTTTAATCAAAGCACATGAAATTTTCAAGAAAGCATACTCTTCAGTTAGTGGATTAGCTAGAACAGTTCGTGGACCAAGCATGTCTGCAACTCCTGGTAAAGTCCATGTAATTGGAACTGCTAATGTAAATAATGAGAAAGTAATTGTTTTAAGATTTTTACAAGGTAGAAATCCTGACTGGGTAGATATTCCATTTTTTGCTAAATATGATGAAAATGCAATTTGGTTAGATGACTTAAAACCAGCATTTACTGAAAACTTCTTTTTTGAGGAAGGAATGAAAAGTTTTCAAAAAAATTAATTTAATTGAAATAATTTTATCCTAAACTTTACCTGACTTTCTTGACAATTCTATCTTACTAGATAAGATTAGTAAAATCATTTTCTATGACTAGTAATTGGATCATAAACAAGTTTTACAAACTATTCAAGATGAAACCATCTCTTTCATTGATTTTTGGTTTGTAGATATTTTTGGTGAACTTCATAATGTTGGAATGCCAAGTTATGCAATTGATGAAAATAGTTTTGTAAATGGTCTTGAAAAATTAGATGCAAGTTCAATTGTTGGATTTAAATCTGTAAATAATTCTGATATGATTTTAATGCCTGATCCAAATTCATTCAAAATTTTACCCAATGATTATGATCCAGGACATAGAAAAAATGCACGTATCTTTTGTGATCTATATGATGGTAGTACGAGAAAAGAATCACGTTATACTAGAGATTCTAGAGGAATTGCACACAAATCAGCTGAAAAACTTGGTGAATTTGGATTTACTCATACCAATTGGGGACCTGAAATTGAATTTTTTGTTTTCGATTCAATTAATGTTTATCCGTCACCATATGCTGCAACTCATTCTGGTGGAGGTTCAGGCTATTCAATTGACTCTAAAGAATCACCATGGTCTAAAGGAAATGTTAGTACAGCAATAAATTTCAAAGAAGGATATTATCCATCACAACCAAAAGATACACTTGCAGGATTTAGAAAAGATGTATGTGAAGATTTGTATAATCATTTTGGAATAAAAATTGAAGCTGAACATCATGAAGTAGCAACTTCTGGTCAATGTGAAATTAATTTAGTTTATGATGAGATGATTTCTATGGCAGATAATGTCATTGCAGTTAAAAATTTAGTTAAAGTAAAAGCAAAAAGAAAAAATAAAGTAGCAACTTTTATGCCAAAACCAATTTTTGGTGATAATGCATCAGCTATGCATACGCATCAGAGTTTATGGAAAGGAAATTCTAATGTAATGTATGATCAAGATGATGAAGTCGCACAGATGAGTCAAATTGGTAGATACTATGTTGGTGGAATTTTAAATCATGCATCAGCATTATGTGCAATTTCAAATCCTACTACTAATTCTTACAAACGTCTTGTTCCTGGATTTGAAGCACCAGTGAATGTTTGTTGGGGATTAGCAAATCGTTCGACTGCAATTAGAATTCCAATGTATAATAGAAATCAAGAAAAAAGTAAAAGAATAGAATATCGTGTACCTGATCCAACTGCAAATATCTATCTTTTAGAAGCTGCACTATTGCTAGCAGGATTAGATGGAATTAAAAATAAAATTGATCCAGGTGACCCTATTGAAGAAAATGTTTACAAACTTTCTCCGGAAAAGAAAAGAGAATATAATATTGGTTCTTTACCAGTTTCATTGAAAGGTTCATTAGATTCTCTTAGTAGTGATTCTAGATTTTTGGAAGAAGTTTTTACAAAAGATTTTCTTGAAACATATTCTAATTTAAAATATAAGGAATATACCGCATTTGCACAAACCCCAACTGCTTGGGAAGTTTCAATGTATGCAGATGCATAACTGGTACAATTATCAAAAATAACATTTTTAAAATTAGATTTTAATTTTAAATTATGAGATATTCTTTTCTAATACTTTCATTATTGCTTATTCCAAGTATTGCTGGAATTGCATATGCACATACAGTTGATGCAGTTGGAGAATATCGTGTAGAAATTGGTTGGATGAATGAACCAGTTGTTTCTGGCGAAACAAATGCTCTTGAATTATACGTTAGTCCATTAACTACTTGTCCTGATATCTCAATACCTTTGGAATGTGCAAATTCTCAAGAATTTCAAAATGGTATTGAAGGATTAAGAAAATTATTAAAAATTCAATTTGTATATGATAAAACTCAAACAATAACTTTGCCTTTAGTAAATGATCATGATATACCAGGAAAATATTATGCATTCATTACTCCAACAGTATCTGGATACTTTCAAGCAAATCTAATTGGAAAAATTTTAGATACACCTGCAAATTTATCTATGCATCCACCTCCAATTGCAGAAAGATCCTACATTGAATTTCCTGAATTATCTGATCTTGCATTAACTGAAGTTATTGATGATAATGCAAAACTTGTTGAACGAATTACTATTCTAGAAAATACT